>JGI997J19993_1000144_pt1 | contig 25527 bp, 22 predicted proteins | sample Etolagbewater25m_FD_19993 | JGI IMG/M metagenome (IMG submission 19993)
TACTTTGCTCCAAGGTTGAACACCACGAAGTCACCGGGGTAGTTATCTCCCTGCGGGTCAGTGAAGTTCGTGATGGCCTTGTATTCACCAACATAGCGGCCATTGACGTTCAGAGCAAGAGCCTTGGTCGTGTGCCAGGTGACACTTGCGGAGGCTGTATGCTCAGGCCTGTATGGCAGCCATTCCGGATCGGGGTTGTCTTTCGTGGTCTGTGTTGCCGTAGTCGGATCATACGAACGGTTTTTTGCATTCATATAGGTGTATGCAAGGTTCACATTCACCTCGTCAACCGGACGAACATTCACGTTTGTTTCGATGCCCCAGATGCGGGCTTTCGTGATGTTCTTGTACTGGAATGTGCTACCCTCGATTTCTGACTCGATCAGGTCATCATAGTTGTTGAGGAATCCAGCGATGTCAACCGAGATCCGCTCGCCGAACTGCTTGAACACACCGGCTTCCCATGCTGTAAGGGTTTCCTTGTCGAGGTCGGGGTTCGGGGTTCCTATGAAGATACCTGCGTCACGGATAAAACGCTCGTAAAGCGTTGGTGCTCTGAAGCTCTGGCCCCACGAAGCACGAAGCGCCATGTCGTCCATTGCGCGGTAGTTAAGGGCAACACGGGGACTTACAGCGTCAACTGACTTGTTGTTCAGGTCGACTTTCTCCGTGGCTGTTGTCCATGCCTCGTCGGCATCAATTCCACTCCAGTCATAACGGGCGGAAATGAGTGAGGTCAGTTTGTCGGTAATTTTCCACTCGTCCTGCACGAACGCTGCGATATTGCGTTCCTGGATGTTGTTGAATTCACCAACCACCGGAAACTCAGCTGCAATCTGTGTTGTTCTGGTGTCGACGATGTTGCCGTCTATGCCAAAGAGCAGACGGTGCTTGTCATTCAACTTCCAATCAAGTTTGGTTCCAAGGCCATAACGGTGGCTTCCTGTTTCGTTGAACTGGCCAGGAATTTTTGTGCTTGGATATGCAGGGTCATTAAATGGGGGTAAACCGCCACCGGTCGGATAAATCTGGTCGGAATCTGTGTTGTTGTACTCGTATCGGGTTGAGTTGTAGGTGTAGTACAGTCTCGTGTCCAGTGAAAGCTTGTCGCTGAGCATGTTGACATAGTTCAGGCCAACCAATGCGTTTTTCCTCTTGATGAGGTCATCAGAGTAGATGTCATCATAGAGCGTATCATAGATAACAGTGAGAGGACCGGTAAATGTTCTGTAAACATCGTAAGCCATGCCATTGATGGGCGAAAATGTGAAGGTCGGGGTGTCTGTATTATATCCCCAGTTATATGCATAACCGCCAACAGTTGAAGTATAGAAACTGCTCAATTGCAGGTACTGGGTAGCATCGATGTCATAACGGGCCTTCAGCTTGACATCGTTCATGTAGTTGTGTGCATTTTCCCTGTGCCCGTCATCATCGCTGTGCGAGTAGAGCACGTCATAGGTCCATTTGCCCTGCTTGTTGCCGATGCCGACATAGTTATTCCAGAATACGGGGGTATAGCCGTCGCGGTAACTGCCATCGGCGATATTTTCGACTTTGTCATAGAAGCCAATGCTCGATCCTGCCTTGACCTCGAATTTCTCCGGCATGTGGCCGGTCACATTAACCACGCCACCCATGGCGCCGGATCCGTAGAGCGTCGCAGCTGCGCCTTTCAGGACTTCGACCTTGTCGGTAGCGTTCATGTTGACCGACTGCCAGACGACCTCTCCCGATTCCGGAGCGTTGATCGGAAATCCGTCATAAAGAGCCTGTACTCTGGTGCCGATGCCGCCACCGTTGAAGTTGTTTGAGCCGCGGATCTGCATGCTGGAGCTCGAGGTTCCGCCTGAACGGGTTACCACCACGCCGGGCACATCTTCTATGACTTCTCCAAGTGTCGGGTTCGGCTGTTCCTTGATCTGCTCTGAGCTGACCACATTGGCAGTTACCGGCATATCAAGCCTGTCCTGCTCATACATTGCGGCGCCGACCACAACCTCTGAAGCCATGACGGTGGTCTGTGAGAGTGTGAAATCAGCTGTTGCGCCTGCTGCGCCAACGGTTACGGCCTGTGTTGCGGGCGAGTAGCCGATGATGGAAACGGAGACTTTCTGCGTTGTTTCGGGTACATTCTGGAGGGTGAAGTTGCCGTCCAGATCTGTGGCGGTTCCAATTGTGGTTCCGTTGACTGTAACGGAGGCGCCGTAAACGCCCTCACCGTCGGTTTTGTCGGTTACTGTTCCTGTTATGGTTCCGGCCTGGGCGGCTAATGGAACCAAAAGTGCCAGCATTAAAAATGCCGACAACACAATACGGGCAAGCGAATCTGCCAGTGCTTTGGTTGATTTCATGGTTGTGTGTTGTGTGTGTGGTTGATGAACAATATATCTGCGAGTGTGGTGTCGCATTACTTGAACAAAGTATAAATATAGATAAAAAAGTAGTGTAATGTCAATACCCCCGCTTCCGGGTGCCGGGAAACGGGGGTACGAAGTGGGGTGGTGGGAACTTGCGGCTGTTTTTACTTCAAATAACCCCAAGCTCTTTGCCTATGGTGCAGAACTCTGTGATGACCTTGTCGAGATGCTCCTTTTCGTGGGTGGCCATGAAGCTGGTGCGGAGCGCTTCGTGCCCGGGCATGACGCCGGGACGGATGAAGGCGTTGACATACACTCCGGCATCAAAGAGCTTTTTCCAGAAGAGAAGGGTCTTCATCTGGTCGCTGATGAGAACGGTGACAATGGCCGTACGGGAGGGCATGAGGCGGAATCCTGCTTTGAGCAGCCCCTGGCGGACATAGTCGGTGTTTTCAACCAGCCGGGTCATGAGTTCGGGTTGATCACGGATGATCTGAAGTGATACCAGTACAGCCGCAACGCTTGCCGGGGTGGGCGAGGCGCTGAAGATGAGTGAGGATGCGTTGTGCTTGATATAGTCGATGACCTTTTCTTCGCCCACCACATATCCGCCGAGCGAACCGAAGGTTTTGGAGAAGGTGCCCATGATGAGGTCAACATCGTCCACGAGGTTGAATTCAGAAGCGGTGCCTCTGCCGCCTTTGCCTATGACCCCGACTGCGTGGGCATCATCAATGACGATTCGGGCGCCGTACTGCTTTGCGAGTTCCACCAGACGGGGGAGTTCGACAATTTCACCCGATACCGAGAAGACGCCGTCAACAACGATGAGGCGTGGCGCATTGTCGGGGATGCTCTGGAGAACCCGTTCGAGGTCGTCCATGTTGTTGTGGTTGAAGCGGACGAGCTTGGCTCCGGCTCCCTGTGCCATGATGGCGGCGGCAACAAGGCTTGCGTGGTTGTCGCGGTCGGAGACGAGGTATTCGCCGCGCTGCACGAGTGTTGGGATGATTCCCTGGCCAGTCTGGTAGCCTGTGCTGAAGAGCAGGCAGCTCTCTTTTTCAAAAAAGTCGGCCAGCTGCCGTTCGAGCTCAAGGTGGAGGTTGACGGTTCCGGTCATGTAGCGCGAGCCGCTGCAGCTGGTTCCGTATTTTTTTATGGCGTTTATTGACGCCTCTTTTACCCTGGGGTTCGAGGTGAGTCCGAGATAGTTGTTGGAGCCGGCCATAACCAGCTTGCGTCCTCCAAAGGAGACAACGGGGCCTTCGTTTTCGTCTATGGGGTGGAAAAATGGGTAGACTCCCTGTGCCTTTACCTCATCTGCAAGGGTGAAGTCAAAACATTTTTTGAACAGATCTTTCGGTTTCTCCACAGTAATGTACATTTAGCTTCAGCTGCTGCAGGGGAGCTGGGAATTCTCTTGTGGTTGCGGCCCACCATTTTGGGGGCGGCCGTTTTAATAGCTCTGTGGGCTATGTTGCCCAGAAACCGAAATGTATGAAATTTTTTATTTTTTCTGTTCATAACAAGCCCCGCTTTTTCTATTGCAAGGCGTAACCGTAGAAAACGAAGTAAAGAATTATGGGTGAAACTATACTGGTGACAGGCTCAACCGGATTTATCGGCAGGCGCCTTCTTCGTCATTCCTCGCTTGCGGGTGAGACGCTTCGGGTTTTTCTGCGTCCGGGAAGTCCCCGGCGTGAAATGGACGCGGGCGTAGAGGCGGTCAGTGGTGGATTTGACGACCCTTTGGCGCTTAAGCGCGCCGTCAGGGGGGTTGACCGGATCATCCATCTTGCAGGGGTGACAAAGGCGGTTGACGATGCGGCTTTTGACGGGGGGAATGTGCTGCCTGTGCAGAACCTGCTTGCGGCTGTTCGTGAGCATAATCCGGGGCTGAAGCGGTTTGTGCTGGTATCGTCGCTTGCGGCTGCCGGCCCTGCTTCCGCGGGGTATCCGGGTGTTGTTGAGTCGGAAGTTCCTCACCCGGTGAGTGCTTATGGCCGGAGCAAGCTTCGGGGGGAGGAGGCTGCACTTCGGTTTGCCGGGGATATTCCGGTCACCATCCTCAGGCCTCCGGCAGTCTACGGCCCCGGCGACCGTGATGTGCTGCAGGTATTCCAGATGCTTTCAAAGGGGTTCCTGATCTCCGCCGGCAACGCCCGGCGCCAGCGTTTCAGCATGATTCATGTGGATGATTTGATTCGGGGTATCATGATGGCTGCCCGATCTGACATTGCTGCCGGCCGTATATATAACATTACCTCTTCCGGGCCCTGGTCATGGGATGATGTGGTCGCAGCCGCGCGCATCGCACTTGGTGTTCAGCGGGTGTTCAGGGTATCGCTTCCGGCTCCGGCTGTCATGCTCCTGGGGACGCTTGCCGGTGCGGCTGCCTCACTTGCCGGCAAGGCCTCCATCCTCAATCGCGACAAGGCTCTTGAGCTTCTTCAGGATTACTGGGTCTCTTCTCCCCGAAGAGCGGCCGAGGAGCTTGGCTTCACTGCCGGCATCAGTCCTGAAGCGGGTGTTACGGGAACCATTGCCTGGGCCCGGGAGCAAGGCTTTTTGTAGCATTTCTGTAAATTTACACATCTTTTTTGCGCTTTTGCCTACAATTGACTACTTTTCCATATGAAAATGCCGTCAATAGTACTGTGAATGCGCACTGTGCACCGGGCCGGTCCTGCCGACTGCAGATGTATCCGGAGGTTGCTGTTCTGGTGCTTCATGCGTAAAAGGGTTCCGGCGCTCTCTTTCTTCCCCCTTTCTTCCTTACGGGCAGCAATGCCTGCTGATATCTGCCTTTTGGCCTGATCGTACAGCGATTTGCCGCTGCATTCCCTGTACGAATGATTCCCTGCACTGCGAGTGCATCGGGGGACCCTTTGGTTTTTTCAAGGGTTCAGGTTTCGGGGCTTTTGCATAATGCCATGACAGGCTTCAGATGCCTTTCCTCTTGGGGTTTCGCCCTTGGCTTGAGGTTTTTTGGGCATCGCAACCCTTCAAACGGGAGTGCGTATGAACAGGCGTTTCCTTCGGCTGCTTCTTTTCCTTGGTTTCTTTTTTTGTGATGATGCCCGTGCGGGGGTGTTTGAGGTGAGCTTGTCTTCAGATGATGGAGATGAACATTCGCTGCGCTGGGCTGTTGAACAAGTCAATGCGTCGGTAGATGCGGATAATGTGATACGGTTTACGACGGAAACGGTGACGCTCAGCAGTGCATTGCCGGTGCTGACGAACAATGTGGCGTTTGAGGCTCCGGCCGGCGGGGTCAGTGTTGGAGGGGAGACGGGCTACAATAGCGGCGTCCTGCTCTGGACAACGAATGCAACAACTTCTTTTTCCGGAACGGGAGCCTATGCCGCAACCGGATCTTCAATAGTGTCAGGTATTCGGAGTAAGTATGCCCTTACAGTTATAGGTGATTGCACTGCGGATGTGGCCATAGAGACGAGAAGTCGTTATGCCTACGGCATCAGAGCAGACAAGGTTCTTCATGTCACTGGCGACATATCGGGCACGGTATCGGCAACGGCAGGTACTTACGGAGCAAGCGCCCTGCATTCAGGAAGCAAGGCTTTCGTCGAAGGGGATATTTCTGGAACGATAACCGCGATGACTGGCGAATACGGTGCGGCTTGCCTGAAGGGTGGTGGGATGACACTTGTGGGTGATCTCAGCGGCACCATGACTGCGACTGCGGGAAGCTACGGTGCATACGGTATGAACCTGACAGGTCAGCTGGAGATTGGCGGTGACCTGTCCGGAAGCATCAGCGCCACAGCTCTTGCTGGTGATGGAGCCTACGGTATTATCGGTTCTTCCGCAGTTACACTCAGCGGAGGGGTTTCGGGGATTATCAATGCTTCCGCTTCCGGGACAGATGCGGCAGGTATTTATGTGTCCGGAAGTTCGCTGGATGGGGGTTCCTTGTCTGATGCTGCGGAAATATCGGGGACGATCACTGCTTCATCGTCCGGGGCTTCGGCGGCCATTATGGCATGGACGGAGATGAACCTGAATGTTACCGGAACGCTCTCTGCTACGGGGGCGTCTGCGTATGCTATCCGTTCGGGAAATTTTGACGGGGCCGGTGGCTTCGTTGATAACACAGAGGAGCGGGTGGACAGAGTGGTGCTTGGCAGCGGAGCGGTGTTGACCGGCAGCGTTTTTCTGGGAGATGGGGACGATGTGCTGACTCTCAGCGGGACAGCGGATATTTCTGGGGTTCCGGAGCTCCTGGGGGGCACCGGGGATGACCGGCTGGTGTTCAGTGGATGGAATGGTGCGTATTCAAGTGCCATGCAGGGGTGGGAGCATCTTGATGTGGGTATGGGTTCCTCGGTCGGAATGGATGCTCTGGGGTCATTTTCGGGTGAAGTGTCGGTGCTTGAGGGGGCTGTGCTTCGGGCGGGTGGTGCGGGCCACGGTGACCGGATTGCCGGGAGTCTTGCCAATAGCGGGCTCATTGAGCTTCGCGACGGAAACGCCGGGGGCTCCCTCAGGGTGGATGGGGGTTATGCCGGAGGTGGCTCTGTGGGGCTGGATGTGGGTGCGGGGAGTGCTGATCTCCTCTCGCTGTCGGGCACTGTGTCGGGAACGACGACGCTTCTGCTCAGTGTGGCTCCTTCGGTTACTGAACTTGCGGCGGCTGAGCCGTCGCTTCTGGTGCATACCCGGAGTGTGGTGGCGGAGGATGCGTTTGTGGTTGTCGATGAAACAGATTACGGCCCCTATGCTGCTTCGCTATCTGTGGTTGAGGATGGAACTGGTGCAACGGACTGGTATTACGGGGTGAGGGGTCTGGATGATGAAGCGGTGATGGCGCAGGCCCTTATGCCTTTCCTTGCAGGGCCGATTGAGTCTTTTGTGCCCCGTTTTTTGGAGCGTAGAGCCTATGGGGGCGAAAAGGGGGTGTCCCCGGAAATTGGAGGCGCATGGGTCAGAGCCGGTAAGTTATGGAATAGTGAGGAGTTGAGGGGGGATGCAGGGAGTGTTGCTGAGGGGAGCTTCAGGTTTGTGCAGTTTGGGTGGGATGTGCTGTACCGGCGTTCCGGGAAACTGTTGTATGGTGCGGGTGTTTTTGCTGGAACCGGGACAGAAACGGGCAGTGTGTCAACCCCCGGGGGAAAGGCTCTGGGAGAGCTGGAGGGGACTTTTTACTCAGGTGGAGCATACGGATTCGTTTCGCGTCCAGGGTTGTACCGTTGTGAACTGGCAGCGGGCAGTGGGCTGCATGAACTGGATGTCCGGTATGAAACTGCTCCAAAAGAGCGTGTGGCTGCGGGGAGCATTTTTGTGTCGGCTGAGTTGGAAGTACTGCTGCCTCTGGGGCACGGGGTGGCGCTTTCACCAAGGCTTCAGGGGCTCTGGCGGCATGTTGACGGGTTCAGCCTGGCTCCCTTGACGACAGGCCGGCTGGTTGTGGATGACGACGAGAGGATTATGGGAATTGGCGGCCTTGGAGTTGTTCTCAATACGGATTGTCCCGGCTGGTATCTGGTGGCGGAGGGGACGGTCAGGTTTGAGCCGAATCCATTGAACAGCGTAAGCTATCCGGAAACGGGGGTCACTTTGGAGACTTCAGGTGATCGGTATCGTTTTGGCGGCAGCGTTACCATCGGCAACCGTGCCGGCGGCGTGCTTGATCCGGTTTACTGGGTGAAGGCGGGAACGATGCTTGCTTCAGGTTCGACGGATTCCTTCTCGCACATGGTTGAGGTGGGGGTGAAGGTGCCGTTCTAAAGGTGCGGGAACGGGGTTCAGCCGATGAGCTGCTGCATGAGACGGAGGAGGAGGAATTTTTCGTCTCCGTAGGGGAGAAGCCCTTTGAGTGATGCATCTGCATCTTTGAGGGCCAGAAGTGCCCGGCTGGTCTGTGAAGGCGAAAATGAACGGGTGTAGGCCAGGTAGTTTTTGACGAAGTACTCCTGTTTGCCATACATGCCAAGAAGTTTTGCCATGTCGGACTGCGCCATACCCCGGACTTCCGGCTGCGAAAGTTTCCAGACCCGTATGAAAAATGTTGTGAGGTAGCGGACAATGTTGCCGAGCCCTTCCTTCTGACCTTCGCGGTCCATGATCATGAGCGATATGCCGCTTGAAAGACGCAGATTCCTTGCGGCAACTGCTTTTTCAAGTTCAAAGACATTGTATGTTTTTGAAATGCCGACACATTCGTACACATCAGCCGCAGTGATGTTCTTTTCGCCACTTCGCGATGATGCGTAGGTGATCATTTTTTCAATTTCCTGGCATATCTCCCTTGATGAGGGCTGTATGTAGGCGGTAAAGGCCTTGAGGGCATCGGGCTCGAATTCCCAACCCGCCTCACGGGCACGCTGTGTGGCGAACAGGTCAGGGGTTTTTATGAGAGGGAAGTCGTGGCGGAATGGTTTGAGGGTGCTGAATGGTTTTTTTTCAGCATCCTTTTTTTCGAGCTGATCGGCATCAAGCACCAGAATGGTGAATTCAGCCGGGCTGTTCATGTAGCCGGCGAGCTTCAGGTCGTGCTGTTTCTGGAGATCTTTCGATGGCGGTTTTTTGATTTTCTCAAACTGCCGGACAATGATCAGCTGCTTCGGGGAGAACATCGGGTACTCCGAGGCCCTGGCTACAAGATCACCGGGGGTGATGTCGGGGCCGTAGATGACATGGGTGTTGCAGGCGGCTTCCTCTTCTGAAGGGAATGCTGCTGTCCTGATCAGGGCGGTGAACTCTTCCTTGAGATAGCTTTCAGGGCCGTGAAAAAAGTATACCGGCGATAGTTTTCCGGCAAGAATGTTTTTTTTCAGTGTTTCCATCGGCTTGAAAGGTGCGCTTCGGGGTGCTGTTTTTTCTGGCACCCCTCAACGCGTTACGGGTAATTCGGCTCTCAGAAGGGGAGGTCGTCCTTGTCGTTGTTTTCAATCATTGGCCCCGATGGTGGCTGGGAGGTTGCAGGGGGTGCCGCCTGATCGTTCTGCTGCGGGCGTGCCTGAGGCTGTGCCGGAGTGTTTCCCTGCTGCTGGCCTGCGTCACCGTAGCTTCCGCCGCCACTGCCGCCCTGCCCTCCGAGCATCTGCATTTCGTTGCAGACAATATCGGTGGCATATTTCTTTTCCCCGGTTTTCTGGTCGTCCCAGCTGCGGGTCTGAATGCGCCCTTCAAGATAGACCTGACGACCTTTTTTGAGGTACTGGCCGCAGATTTCAGCGAGCCTTCCCCATACGACAATGCGGTGCCATTCCGTTCTCTCCTGCATGGTGCCGCTGTTGTCCTTGTAGCTGTCGGAGGTGGCCAGCGTGAAATTGGCTACGGTCTGCCCCGAGGGGATCTGCCGGACTTCAGGATCGCTTCCAAGGTTGCCTATCAGTGTGACTTTATTGATTCCTCGTGCCATAATGTCTGTCCCTCTGGTTTGGGGTTCATGTAAATTGAATGGAGCCGGGGCTGTTTATATATTCTCATTTATAGTATACGAGACTCCTGCGTAACAATATAGCTGTCGTGAAAATTTACTGCAAAATACGCTGTGCTGTTCATCCCCTCAGACCATCAGCGCTCCGTCAATAACAGGACCTTCCCTGCAGAGCAGTATGGTTCTTGTGCCGCCTTCGGGATTGGCGATTTCCACGCTGCAGCCGTAACAGATGCCGAAGCCGCATCCCATGACCGATTCAAGCGACACTTCACAGGCCAGACTGTGCTGGCGGCAGTAGGATGCGAGGGCTTTGAGCATGGGGGTCGGGCCGCAGCCGAAAATTTTGACCCTACCCTCGGCTGCGATTGCTGAAATTTCGGCATCCAGCAGGTCGACCACGGTGCCCTTGACGCCGCACGAGCCATCATCGGTTGAGAAGCGGCAGTTGGAGAGATTGTCGCTGAGCAGCTCCTTCTGGCTGCGGCCGCCGATCAGGTTGATGCTCTTTTTCCCTGCTGCGGTCATTGCTTTTTCAAGAAAGCGCATGGGGGCAGTACCAATGCCTCCTGATACCAGCACGGCAGTTGAAAAGGTGCCGGAAGGTTCGCTGAAGCTGTTGCCGAGCGGACCGAGTACCATGAGCTCTGTTCCCGGTTCGGTTCGGCAGAAGAGTTCTGTTCCGCACCCGATCTCTTTGACCATGAGTTCTATCTGGCCGTTTTCGGCGTTGTGAATGGAAAAGGGCCTTCTAAGGAGCGGTTGTGTTGAGCTGCTCACCCTCACATTCACAAAGTTGCCGGGTCGGGCTGCTCCGGCAATTTCAGGGCAGGCAAGAGTGATGACGCTCGTGTCCGGACTGATGCGTCGTGATGCTGTTATTGTTGCGCGGGAATCGGCTATGGTGCTGGTTTCGTGCATTGCTGGGTTCAGTGTGCTGAGAAAAAGAGCTTAATTTCAGAAGATAATTAATGCAGGGAAAGTGTCATTTGCAAACAGAGTCGCAGAAGAAGCCAGGGTGCGGCAGGGTTTCTGGCCTGAAGGAATGATAGGGTGATATCTTTTGAAGAGTCGCTGGAGTGTTCTATCTTATAATCTTTGATTTTCTTCATTAATCCAGAAGGTCGGGTACATGCGTATTTTAACATTTACAGGGAAAGGCGGCGTTGGGAAAACCAGTGTTTCAGCTGCAACAGCCGTTCGTTTGTCCGAATTAGGTTATCGCACGCTTGTGCTCTCAACCGACCCTGCTCACAGTCTTTCCGACTCTTTCAATATCCCGCTTGGTTCTGATCCGACGAAGATCAAGGAGAATCTGGACGCTATTGAGGTGAACCCCTATGTGGATCTCAAGGAGAACTGGCAGTCCGTACAGAAATATTATACAAGGGTATTCATGGCCCAGGGGGTTTCCGGTGTCATGGCTGATGAAATGACGATTCTTCCGGGTATGGAGGAGCTTTTTTCGCTGCTTCGCATCAAACGATACAAGTCTTCGGGTCTCTATGATGTCATGGTGCTTGATACGGCGCCTACAGGTGAAACATTACGCCTGCTTTCTCTGCCTGAAACCCTTTCATGGGGAATGAAGGCCGTGAAGAATGTGAACAAATATATTGTGCGCCCCCTCAGCAAGCCGCTTTCGAAAATGTCGGACCGGATTGCGCACTACATTCCGCCTGAAGAGGCCATTGCGTCTGTTGATCAGGTGTTTGACGAGCTTGAGGATATCCGCGAAATTCTTACGGACAACGAAAAATCGACAGTTCGTTTGGTGATGAATGCCGAGAAAATGTCCATCAAGGAGACCATGCGGGCTCTTACCTATCTGAATCTTTACGGATTCAAGGTGGATATGGTGCTTGTCAACAGGCTTCTCGACATGAATGAGGACAGTGGATATCTTGAGAAATGGAAAACAATCCAGCAGAAATATCTTGGTGAAATTGAGGAAGGCTTTGCTCCGCTGCCGGTGAACAAACTGAGAATGTACGAGCAGGAGATAGTTGGTCTGCCTGCACTGGAGGCATTTGCCCGCGACATGTACGGGGAGACGGACCCTTCCGATATGATGTATGATGAGCCGCCTATCAAGTTTGTCCGCAACGGTGATGTATACGAGGTTCAGCTGAAGCTGATGTTTGCCAACCCAAGTGACATTGATGTATGGGTGACTGGTGATGAGCTGTATGTGCAGATAGGCAGCCAGCGGAAGGTGATTACCCTGCCGATCAGCTTGACAGGGCTTGAGCCGGGCGACGCCTTTTTCAGGGACAAATGGCTGCATATTCCCTTTGACCTCAATGGTCAGGGCGACCGCAAGGCTGGCTGAAGATGAGCCTTGCCGGGAGGAAAGGAGGTTTGTTTCATGGACCTTTTTTTCTTAATATTCTTTTAATTATATTAGTAGCATTACAATCATAATTGCGGGGTCTCTGCCGGGAGCTCTCGCTTAACAGGAGGTAAAGAAAATGTCCGAATCCTATCAGAAACTGCGCACGACTTTCAAGGATCTTGATTTTGCCGATCGGCTGACATTTCTTGCTGAAGGCACAATCCTTACCGGTCAGAGTGCGGTTGTTGGCGGTCTTGAGCTTGCCGGTTCCGTTGTTGAGACTGTTGCCGGAACTGTGGGGTCGCTGTTTGACGCCATCGGCATCAATAAGCTGTTCGGCCAGCCCGGCGGAGTGGTTGGAGAGACCATTGATCGTGTGACCATTACCGCAAAAGATATATCCCGTTCAGCAGGGGATCTTTATAGCGGTGCTGTCAAAAATGTTGAGAATGTGACGGACAGTGCAGCCAAAGCTATTGGTGATGCAGGCGCAACCGCTGCTGGAGCCGTGAAGAATATGACTGGTTCTTTCCAGGCGCCGAAGGGTGGGAAGTAGGCTTCTCGTTGGAAAAGAAAATCAGTTTGTTTTTCTTGGCTGATTGATTTAAATTGCGTTAAAGTTCGTACAGTCATTTGTTTGTAGTTCGTTTTTCAATAAAAAAAAATCCAAGGAGGAGTTATGAGTGGAGGAGGAGTATTTACCGATATCCTTGCCGCAAGCGGCCGCATTTTTGAGGTTATGGTTGAAGGTCACTGGGAAACTGTAGGTATGCTGTTTGATTCACTTGGTAAAGGCACCATGAGAATCAACCGTAATGCTTATGGCAACATGGGCGGTGGCGCCAGCGCCAGCCTTCGCGGTGGTTCACCTGAGGTTTCAGGTTACGCTGTTCCTACCAAGGCTGTTGAGTCGAAGTTCGCCAAGTAAGCGATACCTCGTAGGTTTAAGATAAAGGTAGTACTGGCTGAAAGTCGGTACTGCCTTTTTTTGTTTATGGCAGCCTCCGGCCTCTTTCCGACTTTTTATGTCCTCCGGTGTGCGTCTGGAATCTGCTGGTATACTTGTTGCGGGTTGTTTTTCTGGCTGTATCCTTGCGTTGCGTAAATTCTATTAGTTTTTCTATTTTAAAGTTTGAGCATCATTCGGGTTGAAAACAGCAAAACGCTATTGGAATCGGACTATATGGCCACTATCACTTTGTATGTATCAGGACAGACCGAGATTGGGGATGTCACGGAATTTTTTCAGAAACACATGGTTGAGCCGGGTGAGAATGTTCTTGCTTTTTTTGATGGTGTTTTTTACGAGTCGCATCAGGAACGGGTTGGAAATATAGCGTTTCAGGACTATCTCATTTATTCCGACAAGTCGGTCTACCTCTGGGCACGAGGCGCCAGTAAGGACTATCTTGACCGGTTTGATCTCAGCACGGTAAGCCTCAACAGCAGAAACAAGGATGGTGATTTCGCCACGCTGAACCTCAAGGTTCGTCGTGAAGGGAAGGATTCAGTCTATGTGATTTTTGATATGGTGGAAAGACGAGAGGCTGAGCTTATCGTGAAACTGCACACGGTTATGGAGTCGATGATCGAGTCGCGACTCGGCACCAGTTATCGTGGCGCCATTCCTGATGACTTTGCGGCAGATCTGCAGCATGCCGTTCTGGATGTCTGCCCACTCAGACAGTTGAATATCGCTCTTGAGCCGCCAGCTGATGGCCGGCAGGAGAGTGCCATTGGGTATGGACAGGATCTTCTTGAGCAGTACAAGGCCTCAATAGGATATCAGGCCCCTGAAGGTGCGCCTGGTACTCCGGGAATGCCCGGTCCGGGAGCTCCCTTCAATCCTGCTGATGCCATGAAGGGACTTGAGAACATGCTGCCTGCAGACCCTGAATCGCTCAAGGGAGTTTTAAGCGGTATCAAGGGACTGATAGGCAATGCGCCCTTCAAGCTTCGTGACCAGGTTAAAAAAGATCTTCAGCATGTTCCCGGTGATTTGGCGGCTGTGCTGACAGCCATGAATGAACTGGTTTCCAATATCGCAGGCAACCCGCAGGCGGAGCAGTTTGTCATGACTGCCATTAAAACGGCTGTCCGTAATGACGGTGTGCTGGGAACAATTGGCAATGTGGTAAAAATGACTTCCAGTGGAATGGGGGGGGCGAAGAAATCTGCCGGTGCAGGAAGCTCGCGGCAATCTGCGGGGGATGAGGATGATGACTCCCGTACAATCCGGAGAAAGAAGATTACCATAAAGGAAGATGAGGGTGATGATGAACTCAAGAGCCCTGTTTCACCTGCAGCTGACGCATCTCCCGCGCAACGGAAAAAAATAAAGATACAGGCGAATGATGAAGAAGTGTCGGAGCTTGTCAAGGGTATGATGGAGATGGAAGAGCCTCAGGAAAGTCCTGCGGGAAACTCTCAGCCCACCCGGCCGACAAAAAAGATCCGGATTATGGATGAAGGCTCAGATCCGTCCCCTCAGCTTCCTGAGGGGGGCGCTGATTCAGCTTCCTGATCGGCAGTCACTCTGTTTCCTCCAGTCGTTTTACGCGCAAATCTCCTTAATTGATTCGTTAGTATTATGAGAATTATTCTGTATCTGGGCAAAGGTGGCGTTGGTAAAACAACAGTCTCCGCATCCACGGCAACCTCTATTGCCCGAAGCGGGAAAAGGGTGCTCATCATGAGTACCGATGTCGCCCACAGTCTTGCCGATGCCTTCAGCGTAGAGCTGAGCCCGGTGCCTCTTGAGGTTGAAAAAAACCTCTTTGCTATGGAGGTCAATGTTCTTGCTGACATCAGGGAGAACTGGACTGAACTGTATGCCTATTTTTCTTCGATCCTTATGCATGATGGTGCCAATGAAATAGTTGCTGAGGAGCTGGCCATTGTCCCGGGCATGGAGGAGATGATCAGCCTCCGTTATATCTGGAAGGCTGCCAAGTCGGGTGATTACGATGTTGTTATTGTTGACGCGGCTCCTACAGGAGAGACCATGCGCCTGCTTGGTATGCCCGAGTCGTATGGATGGTACACCGAAAAAATTGGTGGATGGCAGTCAAAGGCCATTGGACTTGCGGCTCCGCTGATTTCAAAGTTCATGTCGAAGAAAAACATCTTCCGCCTGATGCCTGAAGTGAACGAGCACATGAAAGAGCTTCATGGCATGCTGCAGGACAAGAGCGTTACCACATTCAGGGTGGTCCTCAATCCGGAAAATATGGTCATCAAAGAGGCGCTGCGCGTCCAGACCTATCTGAACCTGTTCGGTTACAAGCTTGATGCGGCTATTGTCAACAAGATTCTCCCCGATCGTTCGGGTGACAGCTACCTGCAGAGCCTTATTGATTTACAGACCAAGTATCTCCGTATTATTGAAAACTGCTTCTTCCCGCTTCCTATTTTCAGGGCAAAACAGGCGACAGCGGAGGTCATCAATGCTGACCGGCTGCACGAATTAAGCAAAGAGATGTTCGGTGACAAAAATCCGGCTGATGTTCTCTATACAAATGACAGGACGCAGACGCTGGAGAAGATTAACGGAAAGTATGTTTTGAGCCTTTATCTGCCGAATGTAGAGGTGACGAAGCTCAATGTTAACATTAAGGGCGATGAGCTTTTGGTGGATATCAATAATTTCCGCAAGAGCATTATTCTTCCCAATGTGCTGGTGGGACGGAAGACTGAAGGGGCGGACTTTGCTGAAGGAAACCTCAATATTACCTTTGCCAACTGAGCGATAGGCGAGGCAAGGCTTTTTGCCAGAGAATGAACACAATTCGGGTCGCCTTACGGGCGGCCCTTTTTTATGTTGAGCTGGTTTTGGATGCGGATTGGCACTGAGGGGTCGGGACAGCTGGCGAGAAGCTCACTGGCCTTTTTCTTCATGACCGGATGCATGGGGTTGCCGGTGTCAAGCAGAGGGACCAGCACAAATTTCCGGCGGTGCAGTTCGGGGTGGGGTATACTGAGGGTTTCGGTGCTGATGGTGCTGTCGTCGTAAAGGAGAAGATCAAGGTCAATGACCCGCGGGCTCCATCGACGGTAGATTTCAGGTCGGCCGAGTTCCTGTTCAATTGTTTTGCAGCGGAGACGGAGCTCTTCGGGTTGAAGTGTGGTACTGACAAGGATGACACCATTGTAAAACCGGTTCTGCTCCTCTTCGCCGACTGGTTCAGTTTCGTAGATGCGGGATGCGGCCGAAACGGTTATTTCTTCAAGTGCCGAGAGCCTGTGCAGGGCTTCCTGGAGGTGGTTGAACCGGTCTCCAATGTTCGAGCCGATGCCGATATATGCGGTGTGCTGTTCCATCGGCTTCAGTGACGGGCTGCCGTGAAGTCGGCCTCGGCATAGTCGCAGATGCCGTCAACGGGCGGGTTGCGTTTGCGTACCCTGACGCTGACCCGGTCAACTATCTCGAAGTCCCTCAGCAGGTCAGTTGCTATTTCGAAGGAAACCGCCTCTATGAGAAAGTATTTCTTCATGGTCAAGGCTTCGCGGATGCGGCTGTAGACCGCTCCGTAATCAACGGTCCTGGTAAGGTCGTCATGCTCTGCTGCACCGGTGAAGTCGAAGGTGAGCTCAACATCAACTTCATACTTCGCCCCTACCCGGTGTTCTTCCTTGAGGACACCGTGATGAGCATAGAAGACCATGTTTGAGAGACGGACACAGGAGCTTGTTCTGTTCGGCATTATGCGTGTGATAGTTGTTGAGGGGTCTTGCTGACTTGATGACCGCTTTAAAGCTAACAATGTTGCCGGGAATTGTTGCACCTGAAAACGAAAAACATATGGAGCGGCCTTCTGGCTTTTTGGAGAGCATCGGGGAGCGGAAAAAGTGTTACTTTACATTGCCCGCACAAGAAAGGAGACGGGAGACGATACGCATTATAAAAGAAGATGAATGAGTATGATACAGAAGGATTGCAGCGATTTTTATGAGGGGTGCCGTTCGCGGGCGATAATGCTCGCGCTTGAAGAGGACCGTTATACAGGCGACATCACTACCATGGCAACCATTGAGGATGGGCAGAAGGGGAGTGCAGTCGTTCGGGCCAAGGAGGATGGCGTGGTAGCCGGCCTTGAGGCTGCCAGGCAGGTGTTTGCAGCCTGCGACCCGTCGCTCTCGGTGGTTCTTCATTGTGCCGACGGGGACAGGGTGAAGAAAGGTGCTGTTGTGATGGATGTGAAGGGGCCGCTTGCCCCGCTTCTTCTCGGAGAGCGGACAGCACTGAATTTTATGCAGCGTATGTCGGGTATTGCTACCCGAACCAGAGAGTTTGTGGATAGGGTTGCGCACACCGGGGCCAGCATTCTTGACACACGCAAAACTGCACCGGGACTGCGGTATTTTGACAAGGATGCGGTCAGGATAGGAGGTGGAGTGAACCACCGGTTCGGTCTGTTTGACATGATTCTCATCAAAGACAATCACAGTGATGCGTCAGGGGGTATCGGTCCGGCACTGAACCGTGCCCGCATGTTTCGCGAAAAGCATCAGCTTGATGTGAAGATTGAAGCTGAGGTCCGTTCGCTTGATGAACTGAGCAGTGCTCTGGCGGCAAGACCGGACAGGATTCTGCTCGATAATTTTTCTCTCGATCTCATGAGAGAGGCTGTTGAGTATGTGCACTCAATGCCCAGCAAGGTTGAGCTTGAGGCTTCCGGCAACATGAGCCTGCACAATGTTCGCGAGGTCGCTGAGACGGGCGTTGACTTTATTTCCGTAGGGGAACTGACTCACAGCGTTCGGGCACTTGACCTTTCCATGACCATAGACCTGGGATGAGCAACCAATGGAAATAGGGGTCGATATTGTTGAGCTGGAGCGCATTGAGCGGGCGCACAACCGTTACGGCAGGAAGTTTCTTGAGAAGTTCATGACTCAGCCTGAAATAGAGCTCTGCCTTGCCAAACCTTCGCCTGTTGCCAGCATTGCCGGCAGGTTTGCCGCCAAGGAAGCTGTTGTAAAGGCTCTTGGTACGGGGATTTCCGGTGGTGTTTTCTGGAAGAGTTTTGAGGTGCTGAACGACAGTCGGGGCCGGCCTGTCGTCACTCTACTAGACAGGGCCTGTTTCCCCCCGGGTTGCGTCATCAAAATCTCCATCTCCCACGACCGCCACTCAGCCATTGCAGCAGCTCTCCTCCAAACCAGGGGACGTTGTTGAATATCGTGAATAACTATAAGTGCATTGAGCTGAGAATAAGCTTCTTTTAATCGTTTCGCTCATTGTGCTGCCGAACAACTGCCCCTGACTTTTTTCTTCCTCGAACGGGAGCCTGCCTTTTGTCTGTGTGACTTTTCTGCAGAAGTGATCTTTATCCCCTGTGCTCGGGAACGGGTGTTGGTTCATCGGTGATGGTCACCTTTTCGCGGATGATTTCGTAGATCTTCTCCTTGGTGATGCTGTCGGTGATGTAGTCGCGGAACTCTGCGGACATGTAGGTTTTTATGAGTTCCTCGGCATTCATGGCGGTGTTTTTCGCTGCTTCTTTTTCAGCAAATGCCTTGATCTCTTCTTCGCCGATTTCAAGGTTGTTCATTTCGCCGATTTTCTGGCTTATGATCAGCCATTGGGCATGCTTTTCGGCATTGGGTGCCATGGCAAGCTCAAACTGCTCGGTGTCAAAGGCTTTGGGGAAATTGCCGCCCATCTGGCGTTTAGCATTTTCCATGAGCATGTTCGAGAACGATGCAACCATCGCTTTTGGGGTCGGAACCGGGTTCTCTTCAATCAGTTTTGCAGAGATGGCTTCGGTCAGCTCCTCTTCGGATTTCATGTTGAAGTGCTCCTCAAGCTGTATGCGTACATCGGCTCTGAAGTTGGCAACATTGTCAAACCGTTCGCCGGTTATTTCCTTGACAAGCTCGTCAGTCAGCTCGGGAAGTTCCATCCGTTTGACTTCGCCGATGGTGACTTTGAAATGCGCAGGGGCATCTCCCTCGTTTCTGCCGGGGGTTTCAACCGTGAGCGTCACGCCGGCTTTCTGGCCTTCAAGCGCTTTACGGAAGGGGTTGTCCTCAGGAAGGTATTCAAGGTTGAAGTGGTGGTTTTCAGTTTTGCCGTCTTCTTCCTCTTCGCCTGCGTCATTGAGTTTGACCACATCGCCAATGACTGTATCGGCGGCCTGCGCTGCTTCCTCTACGGTCAGCATGGTGCCGTGGCCTTTGAGAATCATGTTGATCTCTTTCTGTACAGCCTCGTCGTCGATGGTGTAGACGGCGCGCTTGAACTCATAGCCGCTGTAGTCTTTCAGTTCAAACTCCGGGTGCACCTCATAGCCGAGGGTAACAGTCAGTTTTTCGGGTTCAAAGGTGAAGTCTTTGATGCCTGCACGGCTTGCTGGTTTGATTTTGGCCTCTTCGATGATTGGGCCGAAATGCTCTGATGCCATTTTTTCTGCAATCGTAGCCTCTATGGATGGACCTGCCAGTTTTTTGATCAGGCTGAGCGGGGCATGCCCTTTACGGAAGCCCTTGATCTGGATTGATTTTTTGGCCTCGGTGAGTTCCTTGTCGTATTCGGGAGCAAATTCTTCCGCGGAAAAAATAATCTCAAGCTCCTGCTCGGTTTCGCTGATGTTCTTGATATTCTGTTGCAAGGCTCGTAATGGTTTGTTTGTCAATGTTAAAAACGCAAAGTGCAAAAGATACAAATTAATACCGGCATTAAAAACAGTTGTCCTCAGCGGGAGGGTTTATGGACAAGGGTTGATATTGGCGCTTCATGCAGGATGAGTGAGGCTGCCCGGGCTACTTCGTTGGGGGTTACTGCATCAATTGCGGCTGCAGTTTCTTCGGGAGAAATATGGTGGCCGAAATAGGAGAGGTCGCCGGCCATATGCGACATTCTCCGGGTCATTTTCTCCATGCCCATGATATGTGAGCCGAGGAGTTTTGATTTTGCCGTTTCAATCTCTTCCGGGTCGGGATTGCAGAGGGCACTGCTGTGGAGCAGCTCGCCGATGAGTTTCAGTGTGGTTTCCGTTTTGGCCATGTCGGTTCCCGTATAGATGTTCAGGGCCGTCAGGTCTTCAAGAAAAGAGAGGGATGAGTAGGCGGTATAGGCAAGACCCCGTTTTTCCCGCAGTTCAAGGTTGAGCAGCGAACTCATGCCGTTGCCGAGCATGGAGTTGAGAACCATCAGGCTGTAATGGAGCGGGTCATGACGCGGAATGGCGGTTCCCAGCACAATCTGTGATTGTGATATCCGTTTTTTCAGGCTTTTCTGAAACGGCCTGTAATCCTTTGCAGTAAACGGAATGCGCACGGCTGCATCTGCGGGTGCGGCACGGAGTTCCCCGAGAAAGCGTTCGCTCAGCCGCAGGATTTCATGGTGCTGAACATCGCCGGTAGCGGTGATAATCATTTTCTCAGGCACGAAGTGGTGCCGCATGAAGCGGTTGAGGTCGTCAACGGAGATATTCTCAACGCTTTCCTCGGTGCCGAGTATCTGCTGGCCAAGGGGATGGCGGGGAAAGGATCGCAGGTCAAACTCCTCAAAGACGATCTCTTCGGGTGTATCATTGACGCTGCTGATCTCTTCAATCACCACCTCTTTTTCTTTTTCAATCTCTTCGGGAGGAAAGACGGGGTTGGAGGCCAGATCGGCAAGCAGATCGAAGGATGTTTCCAGGTGCCGGGTCAGGCAGCGGAGATAGATGCAGATATGCTCCTTGGTGGTGTAGGCATCAAGATACCCGCCGTTTTTTTCAATATTGCGGGCTATGTCGAGATAAGAACGCCTTCCCGTTCCTTTGAAAACGGCATGTTCAACAAAATGCGCCAGACCTTCGCGCCCTTCAGGGTCGTCCCGCGATCCTGCCTCGATAAGAATGCCCAGCGTGACGCTCTGGACGGAGGGAATGCGGTCGGTTGCTACGCGAAGTCCGTTGGATAGTCTGCCCTCTTCAAAAATCATTCTGCCCTCTTTCAATAGTATAAGTTGAGTCCCAATGTACTTTTTATTCCTTTCCCGATGAATCCCTCAATTCCCCCTAATTGGAGGCAGGCGGTTTTGCAAAAAGTTGCTACATTGATTGACAAGGACCGGCCCTTGCCGGTCAGTATGTCTGTGATAATTTTCTGGTGTTTTTATGCCCGTTTCGACAGTTGTCATTACCGGTGCAACCGGGTATATAGGCTCTCAGCTGCTTCTGTCGCTTTTGTCGGGCTTTTCTGATGAGGTCCGTATCCGGGTGGTTGCTCGCGAGAGTTCGGAGTGCGGGCTTTTTGAGGGGCTTCCCGTTGAGGTCGTCCGGGCTGATATCGGCGACCAGCTTGCTCTGAATGAGGCGTTCAGCGGCGCTGACACCGTCTTTCATTGTGCGGGTTTTATTTCGTATTCCCGGCATTTCCGTCATGAGCTGTATGCTGTCAATGCAGTTGGGAGTGCCACTGTTGTCAATGCCTGTCTTTTCAACCGCGTGCGGCGGCTGGTGATGACCAGCTCCATTGCAGCGGCAGGGGTTCTGGAGGATGGCTCTCTTGTGACTGAGGCCTCTTCGTTTCAGGACTGGCAGCATCGGAATGGTTATGCGGAGTCGAAGCATCTTGGTGAACTGGAGGGTCTGCGGGGAGTGGCTGAAGGTCTGGAGGTTGTGACTCTCAGTCCCGGTGTTGTGATTGGCCGCGATCCTCTGAACCCGGCTTCGCTCAGTTCCTCCAACGAGGTGCTTCGCATGGTTCATAAGGGGCTTGTGCCTGTTTTCCCAACCGGTGGAACCGGTTTTGTGGATGTTCGTGATGTTGCAGATGCACTTATTGCCGGCTGGCGGAAAGGAAAGTCAGGAGAACGGTACCTTGTTGTTGGCCACAACCTTCTTTTCAGTGAGCTTTTCGGGCGAATCGGCGATCTTCGGGGAAGCGCCGGAATACAGGCGTTTCCATTGCCCGGGTGGCTGGGTATGGTGGCCGCTTCCGGCGGAGAACTGTATTCCTTGCTTCTCAATCGCCCCTCTTTCATAAGCCTTGAGAGCATAGGCCTCGCTTCACGCAGGCTTTTCTACAGCAACAGTCTTTCAATAGAGGAACTTCAGGTCACTTACCGGCCGCTTGAAGAGACCCTTAGGAGTGCAGTAACCTGACGAGCCGGATTTTTTTGACACCTATACCCCAAACGCACCATGGATACAACCAGCAAAAAAGAAAAGAAGGTTCCGGGCATTGATCCGGCAAAACTCAAGCAGCTTGATCTGGCGGTTGACTCTCTTGAGAAACAGTTCGGCAAGGGCGCTATCATGCGTCTTGGCGATGATTCGGCGGTCATGCAGGTGCAGGCGATTTCAACGGGTTCGATGACGCTTGATTTTGCACTTGGTGTTGGTGGCCTGCCCCGCGGCAGGGTGACGGAGATTTACGGACCGGAATCGTCCGGAAAAACCACGCTTGCCCTTCATGTTATTGCAGAGGCGCAGAAGGCAGGTGGCATTGCTGCCATTGTTGATGCCGAGCATGCTTTTGACCCTTCCTATGCCCGCAGGCTTGGTGTTGACATCAACGCCCTGCTTATCAGCCAGCCGGAATCGGGCGAGCAGGCTCTGTCGATTGTTGAAACGCTTGTCAGAAGCGGTGCTGTTGATGTTGTTGCGGTTGATTCGGTTGCTGCTCTTGTGCCTCAGGCTGAGCTGGAGGGTGAGATGGGAGATACGGTTGTGGGCCTGCAGGCCAGGCTGATGAGCCAGGCGCTTCGCAAGCTGACCGGGGCAATTTCAAAGTCGAGCTGTTCATGCATTTTCATCAACCAGCTTCGCGACAAGATTGGGGTGATGTATGGCAGTCCGGAAACCACTACCGGTGGCAAGGCTCTGAAATTCTACTCTTCTGTCCGTCTTGACATCCGAAGAATTGCACAGCTGAAGGATGGCGATGCCATTATCGGCAATCGTACGAAGGTGAAGGTTGTGAAGAATAAGGTGGCTCCTCCCTTCAGGATTGCTGAGTTTGACATTCTCTATGGTGAGGGCATTTCAATGCTTGGTGAATTGATTGATCTTGCTGTGGAGTTTGGTGTGGTGAAGAAGGCAGGTTCATGGTTCAGTTACGGCCCTGATAAGCTCGGGCAGGGACGCGAGGCTGTCAAGAAGGCTTTGGGCGAGGACAGGGAGCTGTTTGAAAAGGTCCATGGCCAGGTGAGGGATCTGATGATGGGCAATCCTGAAGTTCTGAAGCCGTAGTCAGTCAGTATGAAGATAGGGTCGTTGGATATAGACCGCCCGGTTATTCTGGCTCCTATGGAGGATGTCACTGACCGGGCTTTCCGGCAGCTCTGCAAGCGCCATGGGGCGGATATTGTCTATACGGAGTTCGTCAGTGCCGAGGCGTTGCGACGGGGTGTGGAAAAAACGACACGCAAACTGATTGCCGACCCTGTTGAGCGGCCCATTGCCGTGCAGATATTCGGAAGTACGGTGGAGTCAATGACCGAGGCGGCGCGTATTGCCGAGTCGTTCGAGCCGGATTATCTGGACATCAATTTCGGGTGTCCGACCAAAAAGGTTGCAGGCAAGGGGGCCGGTGCGGCTCTTTTGAGGGAGCCGGAAAAAATGGCGGCCATTACGGAGGCTGTGGTGCGCGCAGTCAACATTCCCGTTACGGCTAAAACAAGGCTGGGCTGGGATCGCGACTCCATCAACATCATCGATGTGCTCCGCCGTCTTGAAGATGCCGGCATTCAGGCGCTTGCGCTGCATGGGCGGACCCGGAGCGAGATGTATAAGGGACGGGCCGATTGGGACTGGATTGCCGAAACGGTCAGGCACGCATCTATTCCTGTTATTGCAAACGGAGATGTCTGGAGCCCGGAAGATGCGTTGCAGATGTTCAACCACACAGGTGCCGAGGGGATTATGATCGGGCGGGGTGCCATCGGTAATCCATTTATTTTTTCGGGTACCCGGCATCTATTGAAGACAGGAAACCTGCCTTCGCCGCCGGATTTCCGTGACCGGATAGAGGCGGCACTTGAGCATCTTGAGCTTTCGGTGCAGTTCAAGGGAGAACGGTATGGAACGCTGGAAATGCGCCGCCATTATTCTACCTATCTGAAGGGTCTGCCAAAGGTGTCGGTGGTGCGCAACAAACTTGTACGGGAGGAGAGTCCTGAGCAGGTGGCTTCCATTCTTCTTGATTACAGGGAAGAGTGCGAGGGGTACCGGCGTGAGGGGAAAATAGGTGAGTATGCGGAGTACCTGAATGATCATTCAGAAAAACTTGTCTTGAATTATAAAGCAACCAGTAAACATATATGAACAACAGAAATTCGGGATGTCGTGTGGCGGTATTTGGTGCAACAGGCCTTGTAGGCCGCACGATGCTTCAGATTCTTGAAGAGAGAAATTTTCCTGCAACAGATATTGTCCCTCTGGCTTCACCGCGGAGCTTGGGGCAGACAGTGTCGTTTCGTGGTAAAGAATATCCACTTCAGGTGCCTTCTGCCGAGGCGTTTGAGGGGGTTGACATAGCGCTGTTTTCAGCCGGTGGATCGGCCAGTCTGGAATGGGCTCCGGTGGCGGCTACCGCAGGGGCTGTGGTGATTGATAATTCGTCGGCATTCAGAATGGCCGAGGGTGTGCCTCTGGTGGTTCCGGAGGTGAATCCGGAAGCCATATTCAAAGAGGACGGTACGCCGGAAATGATTATCGCCAACCCCAACTGCTCAACAATCCAGATGGTGGTGGTTCTCAAACCGCTTCAGGACCGGTACGGGTTGAAACGGGTGGTGGTGTCAACCTACCAGTCGGTTACCGGAAAAGGTAAAGCGGGTCGTGATGCTCTTGAAAGCGAGCTTGCCGGTGAAGAACAGGAGGAGTTCACCCATTTCCATCAGATTGCCTTCAATGCCGTCCCCCAGATCGATTCGTTTACCGAGAACGGCTACACCAAGGAGGAGATGAAGATGGTCAACGAGACCCATAAGATTCTTGGTGACAGTACTCTTGCCGTTTCTCCGACAACGGTTCGCATTCCGGTGTATGGTGGTCACGGTGAGTCTCTGAATGTGGAACTCGGGAAAGATTTTGAGATTGAAGAGGTGCGTGAACTGCTTCGCCATTCTCCCGGCATTGTGCTGCAGGATGATCCCTCGGCCCGGCTCTATCCGATGCCGCTGACATCGTATGAAAAAGATGATGTGTTTGTGGGACGGATTCGCCCTGATTACTGGCAGCCGAGAACCCTCAATATGTGGGTGGTTGCTGATAACCTGCGAAAAGGGGCTGCCACCAATGCTGTACAGATTGCAGAAGTGGTGCTGGCAGGGAAAGCCTAGCGCCCCATCCTTCTGTTAAGCCAGCGCCATCAGTCCTGCAGCAATTGCCTTGACTGCAGAGGATGAAAGGGCCTTAGTGTTTTTTAACCCGCTGATGGCTATTGACTGCGGGAGTGAGAGCGGGGCAAAGTCAAGCCCCGTTTCTTTTTTA
>JGI997J19993_1000147_pt1 | contig 25328 bp, 40 predicted proteins | sample Etolagbewater25m_FD_19993 | JGI IMG/M metagenome (IMG submission 19993)
AACTCGACTATCAATAAGGCTGATAAACTCTAATTTAAAATCCTTCAGTATATCTTTAAATTCAAAATCTTTAAACCTCTCTATATCATTATAAATATCATTCATATTTCTTTCCATAATACTTTGTAAATCATTTATTCCTTCCCCATGTTGTTTTTCAATTTTATTCAACATTTTGCCAATTCCAATAATATAGAACCATTCAACAATTATTACAATAAATAAAACAATTGCAACAACCGAAAATGCCCCTATCATGACATCTATGTTCATAACAAACTCCTTTAAAAAAAAGGCAGTCATGATGCAACCAGTATTATTGCATTTCAATCCAAAACATTAAAAAAATGTTTATGAATTTATATTATGGTGATTATAAAACTAGAAACAATAAAGGATAATTCGTAATTTTGCGGTGTTGTTATATAGAAATGAGATTATTGAAAAATTTTAACTAAACGGTACTAATTCCAATTTTGATAAAATTGATTCTCCACTATTTATTATCCATTCTTTCCTATCTTTTACACGCCATCTTGATATATCTCCATTATCTAATTTTGCTTCAATCATAGTATTTTGTAGAATTGATATTGTAGTATATGCCGTAATTTCAAGATCATAAGTATCTGCAACCTCATTATATTCAAATCTCTCCCCCAAAACTGTAGTAAAAAGAACTTCTCTATTCTCTATATCAGGACCAGCTGTTTCATCATATACATACTGATAACCTTCATAATCATCTAAGTAAATACTTGTACCGGAATCTCCCTCCACTATTTGTGGAAAATACAAGTCACAATTATAACCGTAACAAAAACGACGTAAATTGTTAATGACCTGAGGCATCAATGCTCTAAAATGCAAATCAGCTTGATTTAATATTGCAGACATCATAACCTCACTATCATGTTAGATCTTTTATATAATTATCTATGGCTTCTTGATCATTAACATTATTATCAATAATCCAATTCATTACGTTCTTTTTAATTACACCTACTTCTTTTCCAGGTTTCAAACCGGTCAATTTCATAATTCTTTCACCGGAAGCCATTTTAGAAATTTTATCCAATTTCTGTATACCATATTTATCTTTTATTTCAATTGCTCTTTTTATAATATCCTGATAATCTTTATCAATAGTACCATCATTTCTTGAACGAACAGCTCTGTCAGCATAGGCCACTATTTTAAGAACATCCCAATTATCATCATTAACCATTTTTGCAACTTTAGATGGTTTCATTCCCAATATGTTATGAAATCTCATATGATTGCCAACTGCAAACAATAAAGCTTCCCTGTCTTTATTGGCAAGTTTCAATCGTCTTGAAATATCATCAACCAATTTTATTCCACGTTCTGCATGCCCATAATATGTATGATGGGATGAACTTTTACCAACCCCCTGTGTGATAAGTTTTCCTACATCGTGTAGCAAAATTGCTAATTGCTCTATAGGCTTTTTAGTTTTTGAAACTTCTAAAGCTCTCAAAACATGCCCAAAAACGTTATCTGACTCGGGGTGGTGTTGTTTAGTATGTGGTTTGTATTTCAAAGCTGCTATTTCTGGCAATATTACTTGCAAAACCTTGAAATCATCTAAGATACGAAGGTACTTTGCAAATTTATCACTCCCCATTGAAGCAGATTTAAAAAGTTCATCCCTTATTCGTTCAACTGATAACTTTGTTATTTCTTTAGAAACCTTTATTGCCGCTTTCTTTGTATCTTTATCTATTTCCATCCCAAATTTGGCTGCAAACCTAGCTGCTCGCATGATCCTTAATTTATCTTCACCAAATCTATCATTTGGGTCGCCAACAGTTCTCAATAATTTATTTTTAATATCTTTTTGTCCATTAAAATAATCTATTATGTTTCCATCTTTATCAATACCCATTGCATTGATAGTGAAATCTCTACGCTCTGCGTCATCTTTGAACGAACCTTTTATTTCAACCGTTTCTGGTCTACGACCGTCAATATATACCCCATCAGATCTAAATTGAGCAATCTCAAAATCAAATCCCTTTTCCTTAATTATAACAATCCCGTAATCGGTGGAACGCCCCAATTCATAAGTTTTAAATAATTTATTGATCTCATCTATAGGCATATTCGTAGCGATGTCTATATCATGAGGATCTGTACCTAAAACTAAATCCCTAACTGTCCCACCTACAATATAAGCCTTAAATTTCTTCTTATTGATTCGTTCTAAAACAGAAACAGCAGCTTTTAACATTGGAATTCGTTTTACATAAACATTCCATCCTGATAATGCTTCATCGATAAGTTGTATTAGTTGATTTGCCGTAAACATTAAATAATACCATAATTGTAAGATTAAATTGTAATAATTTCAATGATTTTTATTACATCAGACTTAAAAACCACTATCGTATTTCCACCATCTTCATGAAATTTTATTGAATCATATCCACGTTTTTTAAGTTTTGGTATAATGTTTTCATCATTATCTGCCCATTCCAAAGTTTTATAAGGAACCAATTTAGTTCCAGAATTATATATAAAATTTCTTTTAAAGTAATCGCTAACCGGAAGTTTATCCAAAAAATCACTAACTGTATTGGAATCTTCTTTATACATAGACAGATCTAAAGTCTTTTTTACATTAAGCGTTACTTTGTATAAGTAACTACCTAAAGAACCATGCATTCTTTTTGCAACATTAATATCATCAGAAAAATAAGCACCTAATTTATCTTTATTTCTGCGTGTACTAAATTTTTTTATGTTGTTATAATAAGAAGAATGATACCAATAATTATGAGTCTTTTCAAACATTCCAATAATATCATGTGCAACCAGCTTTATCATGTTAAGACCTATTTCCAAATTCTTTTCCAAGCAGCATCAGACCATAAAGAAAAATTTTTTAAAATTACTCCATCATTAATTTTTGATATTGAATATCCATAATCACCGAATAACTTAACTGTCGAACCAATCCCAACCTTAAATATATCCATAATCGTATGATAATCACCTTTTATCAAAAAAGAACCCAATTTGGGATATTCAATTACTTCAAAATCATATTTATTATTTTTAGAAAATAAATTGTTTATAATACCTTTCATCTTCTTAAATTCTTCATTTCCCTTATCCTCACTAACAAGACTTCCAATAGTATCCTTACCAGTTAATTCCACATCACAATCGGGACATTTATTTTGATTACATGGTGTGCCACGTTCATGTGGGAACTCTTGATTACATTCAGGACATATGCAAATATCAGTACCACCCGTTCCTTCTATTTCACCATCTTTACCCTGCATCTCATTTAAAAGTTTAATGATATTATTTGCTCTTGCCATGACATATCCTTTCGTTATTTTTACTAAATTTGCAAAATCAATCATCTTGCATAATTTTAGTTGTAACCATATGGATCATTATTAACTTTATCAAAATCAACTACACCAGAATATACTTTCATCTGAGATGAACAACGTGAACACAATATATCACAATTCCCATTTTTTGAAACAGTTTTATAACCACATTTGTTACAAACACACATTTGTGAAGTTGGATTGGTCATAAATCCAACTACCCTTCTCTGCCATCTTTCCATATCTAGTTCTGTCATCTGTTAAATCCCCTATTTTGATTATTTTTAAATAGACCTTATGCATTGAAATTTTTCAATAATTGCGGGTAAGTAGCTTTTATCAACAATGTCAATTGATAAAGATGTTTACAAAATCCAGGTGATCTATTCGGATTTGCTGGTGGTCTAGTATCAGTTTTTCTTGTATAAGGTCTTGCTTTACGACCAGATGCTAGTGAACCAACCTTCTTTAAATACCATTCCCATCTAAAACGAAAATCAGCACAACTACAAAAAACTGATGTTGGCGTAGTATTGGCGTCACAAGGAGCAGCCCATTTAACGATAACTTCATTTGGGCCAGATTTAGATACCAAATTGATAACTTGTGGATGTGCTGCATCTCGCTCATCCTGAAAATCAACATCATAAAAAACCATTGTCAAATCATACATCTGATTCTTTTTATTAGTTCCTTCACCGGTAGATCTTGCATCAAATTGTATCCACCTAGTCCCAAAAAATGGCTTCACATCTAAAATATTTATTTTTCTATCTTGTTTATGGGGTCTGCCGAATAATTTCTCGGCATGTCTATACATCGTATTTAGCGTTACTCTTTTAGACTTATCTGATCTCGGTTGATCAGACATTGCCTCCTCAAGATTCGCTATTATTTTTCGTGCCATTATATGTTCCATAATTTATATCAATAAATATTTTTATATTTCCTTTTAGTTTTCCTTAATCGATAGCTCTATTAACTCTTTTACTTTGCTCATCATATGCTCCATTAACTTTAAAATAAATATAATTATTATGAAGCCATCAATTTTCCAAATAGTCTATCAACCATTTTTTAGCGACAGATAATGTCTTACAGTTAAAATTTGTATATTCTTCTAATTCTTTATTTTTAAAAACTCTATATACCCAATCTTTTTGATCAAATTTCAAATGATAGATATCTTTTCCATATTTCATTTTTCCATCTTTTGCTTTTGATGCCTTCTTTCTGGCTAGGTCTCTTAAATCATCATTAATCAATAGCTCTTCAGTAATTTTTACATCATAAAATGATGTTGTTGACATCTTTTCTATTAAATCTTTTGCTTTACTCATCGTACACTCACAATTTTATGGGATTTAAATGTAATTTTTAAGCTTTTTTATAAGCTTTTGGATCTACTATCCAACCTTCATTATAAAGATCATTCTTTCTACCACCAAACCTAGGGTGTCCCTCATCATCTATATAAGAAACTTTTTCAGTCTTACCTTTTTTCCAACCAAATGTATCACCAGACATTTTCCACATATGATCTTTTACGAAAATCACTGTATCACCTGGTTCCAAATTATGTGGGTTTGGTGTAGATGATTCAAACTTATTAAGTAAATCCCTAGCTTTACTCATTTCGTTTCTCCTTTATATTTTAAACCCCTGTACCTTCCCCGAGGGCCAACCACCACTTATCATTTTCTTCTAATTTTTCAAGAGTATCTCGCCAAAGTTCCTGTCCCTCACTAACTAAATCAGAAGCATCCATTTCAATTGGTAATTCTTGTAAAGTAAATGCTCTTCTACTTCTACCCAACATAATTAAAAATCTAGCTAATAATAAATCAAAGAATAAATAATCATCCCTTTGGTTAATTGTAGAAATTGTAACATCAGTAACAACACCAGTACTATCGGATGTTAACTCATATTGATGATCATGTACTTCTTTAACATCCATTATCCCTTCTTCACCAACCCAAAGATATGGATTTTCATAATGCCAAGCAAATCCTCTAGGTATTTCAAGGGTAGACATTTCACCAACTGTCCTACCTGATAAAGCCTCATAAATACCCATAACATTATATGAAGTAACTGGAACTACACTAGAAATCCAATCAGGTGGACCATATCCGACATCATCGTGATATGTATATTTCTTACCTGATATGGTTATATTATGTCTATATACGAACGGACGTTTCGTATTATATTGTTTTAAAACTCTTTTAACTAGAATCCAGACCTTGGCAGGGGTGAGTGTTAAATTAGAAATGTCCTGTAAAAGGTATTCACCGGATTCCATTAACAGAATTTCTTCTATTTCTGATAATGTAATCGACATCAAATAATTCCTTTATGAAACATAAGCAGTGATTTCATATTTTCCGGATCCCATTTTATACCATTGCAAAAACAACTTAGCATTACCATATGGAATATACTCATCACCATTTTTCGATTCCACTGGAGCAATATCAAAAGAAGTAGTTTCATTTTTACCAACCAATATGCCACTCCATTTTCTCATATCTTCTTGAAGAACAATAATGCCATGCTTTTCTAAAATACTAAATAATTCCTTTAGTGGGATTTCCTTGAAATAGATGTTAGTAATAAATTTTGTAATATCATTATTTACTTTTTTACGAATTGAAGTTTTTAATAAATTTCCTTTTTCAAACAAACCAAGTATCTGTTTTGCATCCATAACTTTATCCTTATTTCATTAATTTAACATCTAAAACAGCTTCCGGTGGCACCCTAAATTCACGCTCACCTTTTTTATAAACGATATCAGGATGTGTCATATCAACTTTAGCTTTAACTATACCAATATTATTCATTTTGGCTTTTTGAAAATTTTTAATAAATTTCTTTTCATCAGTAATGAAAAATACAGGACTAACTCTAATATTTGAATAAGATAAGTAACATCTATACAAAGACACTGTATCAATTAAATTCTCAGGTGGATAGGCTTTTAAAAAAGGGCATTTCCTACCACTCTCAATATCTATATTCTCACGCCTCGCCCAATCCACAATCTGATTCCATTTAAGCTTACCATCAAAAATCATTTTTACTTCTTTAAAAGCCCTTACAATGTCTTGTACAATTTTAAAATCTGAAGAAAATGAAATACCCTCAGTAGCACCACCAAGTCCCAATCTATATCCCTTATCTTTAAAACCATTCTGAGCCAATTCTTTTGCATACAATGAAGCATGATATAAAGTTTCAATTTTATCATAACTAGGAATATAGCCTGGACCACCTCTAAACTCGGATTCAGTCTCCATATCCAAAATCTTATCTAATTCAGAAAATTTTGATTTTAAATCTTTATGAAATTTTTCAAAACTATTAAACACAGGAAAAACTGACTGTATTAAATCGTGTATTTCAAGTCCATATTTATCATTATCGTCTTTTGCATATTTAAAATTCGTCTTTAAACGATCTTGGCTTTCTTTATAGATTTCTCGAAAATCCTTAATAAAAGTTTTAATCAAATCGATGCTTAAATAATCTTGTTTCAAAGATGTTCTAAGACTTTTTAAAATAGTTTTATATAAAGATTTAATGCTAGAATCATCAGAATCATGGTATTTTATCAATTCTTTTAGATCAATTTTTATCCTATTGATGTAACCATTATTAATTGAATCCCTTACAACAGTATAATTTATGAATTCAGAGACATCATCTATTGCATACTCACTACCTAAAAAATCAGTCATATAATACCTAAAATCATCATTTTTAGACAATTTATCAATATTATTTTTTAAGTTATTTATGTCATTTTCAAGTTTTGTAATCTGTTTTAATTTAATTTTATAATATTTTAGCATGTCACGAGGAGCATGCTGTATTTTTTCATCCAAAATATTAATTATATATTTAGCAGTTGTGATCATAATTATACCAGTATTTTCTACCAAAAATACAATAGTTCTACTTATTCTCTATTATATCATTGATTAATTTCAAGGATTTTCTATCTTTTAGAAGGGTTTGCAACCCAAAATGTTTAGGATTTAACTTTATTACTTCTTCAAATGACATCCATTCGAAACGTTCCGTTTCCCAATCAGTTTTAGGATTAAACTCGTCATCAATAACACCTATGAAATTATGATAGATAAAACCGTCCGTTTTAAAAACATATGCAGGTATTAATTGCAATTTTCCAGAGTAACCAGTTTCTTCTTTAAATTCCCTAAAAGCCGCCTTTTTAGGTGGACTTTTATCGTCATCCAATTTACCGCCTACAACGCCCCATGTATGTGGTTCATTGACATACTTTGAACGATATGACATCAAAATTCTACCAGTAGACCTAGCAATAGCTAATACACCAGCCCCTATATTGCCCCAAAATTTCTTACCGGAATCATTGGCATATAGCGTATAATCAGCTGATTCAATTAAGTTTATAATCTGTTTTGCTTTCATAATTTTTGACATGCCTTTAATTTTTCAATAAGATCAACCCTATTACCAGACATACTCAAACCCTTTTCCTTGCAAATTACCCTTAACTCAGCAACGGTTTTATCATCAAATTCACTTGGTTCAACATTTTCGATTATTTTTTCTTCAACTCTTTTTTCTTCAACAAACTTTTCTTCCGCTGGATCAAATTTATCAATTACTTCCATATTTGAAACAACTTTTTCAAACGATTTTGGCTTAATTATTGGGGGTGGTTCCTTTCCATCAACTACAAGAAGTCCAAAATAATCTATTACTTCACGCAATTTTTGAACTTGAAGTCTNGTNATANTACATTCTTCTCCAGGGAACATTCTAACATTTAAACCATGACGATTAATACTTACTTTACTTTTAGTATTATTAATGAGTTTCATACTACTCTCCTTAATATTATAAAATTTTCTTATAAGTTTCAATAGCCTTATCTAATAAACCATCTGCTTTATAAAAAATTTTTCCAGAATTTGAATTAAGTAAACCAGAATTATCGAGTTCTAATTCCAAATTTGCTCTATATTCCTGTAAATCTTCCAATTCATTCAAAAATTTTTTAAGAACTTTTTTAACATCATTTGATTCATTAAAGTAACTAATTATTTCAGTGGCTTTTTTCATTTTAATAATTCCCTTGTATCTGTAATTATCTCTTTTTATTATCGATCTTGTAACCTCTACCGGCCAATTCTTCTTTTGCAATTTTAATTATGTCAATTTTTTTATTTACAATCATTTCCAGTAATTTGTTGTCAGTCAACCTAAAAATATATTTTGGATTAAGGTCATCTGATGAATTATTAATTTTAGATAAAATATCATTAGCTTTTCCCATTTAAAATCACCTCTTTGGTATTGGGTTTCCAACAAATCGTTTATATTCTCCTTGCACATAAAAACTCTAAGAATATATAGGCCAAGATCAAAATACAAAATCACAAGGAGGATATAAAGAAAGTTCAGAAAATAATGGCGGTGGGATAAATAGTAAAACCCCACCGCCATCGTCTTGAATCAATTATGATTATGAATAATTAGTAATCATAATTCTGGTAATAAAATTTGGAACTAGAGGTTCAATAGCCGCCCAAATAGCAGCAGCTTTCTGATTCAACAGAGGATTGGTACCGGTCGGTAAAGCTGTGGTAACTACAAGGGGCATATAAGGAGCATAAGCAATAGCAGCTTCAAAAGGACTCATACCCTTGTACATACAAAGAATGGTATTGGCATTCAAACTACTACTATTCGGAATACGAACGATAGTAATTCCATCCAAAGTACCATAAATGTGAGCACCAAGCATCGTACCATCGCTGATTTTTGTAAAACCAGGAAGAGTTCCAAGAATGGAACATGCATTCCTACCAGCAATAATTACATTAACCGAACCACGCCCGGCATTACCAAGAATGGTAGCCTCTGCCCTCATAATATAATCTTTGAGGGATTGTTTATGTTCAAAATACGAAACGCCACTAGGTTGAGTATTGCTCCAATTAATGGAACCCTGATAGTTGGCGTTAGCATGATAAACAACAGTATTCATCAGTTCACTGTTAATAGCACTGATTAAATCTGTGGCCATCTCCATTACATTCAGGTCAATTCGTTAGTTTGACCCCGTTTCAGTAAATTAAAAATATGATTTAACTCAGATATTGTGAAATAATTTACTGATACTGCTTACATTCTCATGTAAGATTGGACTATATCTTCATCCTCGGCATTACCCGTAGGAGCACTCCATTTTCGGTAGTATTTAATAATTATAAAATACCATGTTCACAAAATATATGAACAGTCACTAGACCCTACTTTAGTCTCTGAACAACACATCCATCAATGATTTATACAATAGTACACAAACATCAGCATATCTATTGATTTCCTCGTCAAAATTTATGACAGGACGTATTGCTGCTGATTTTCTCTAACTTCAACGCTGTTCCCATACCCAATTTATTAGATTGGCCAAATCACTATCTCTAGTGATAATTGGAGTTTGAAGTCTAACAAGAGTTTCCAGCAATTAAGAGTGTTTATTTTCAAACTATTTCTAGTTTAGAGAACGAATTCCATCCTCTGCGATTGTGCCGAAACGCCTACGAAGAGCATACGAACTTTCCAGGCCGATGGTATCTTTGAGGGCATAAACATGAGCAAACACGCCCTTTGTGGTAAGTCTGGAAACAATCTTAGCAATATCGTCTGCTGCTTCAAGATCCTGATGATACGAACAATAAATCACGGAACCATCACCGGGATCATCAGAAAATTCAATTACTACAGCACCAGTAGTATAATCAATAGTACCCTGAATGTCATAACCCCTCAAGTAACCAGAACCATCATCAGTAGCCTGAAGTGCTGTAGCACCCACAGTACAATCAATGGTTACAGTATAGGGACGAACAGGAAGAGCCGCCAAAGTAGCAGAATAACTAAGCGACCCATAAGAAGTAGTATCTAATGATTCATTAACAACATAACCACTAGCATAACCACGAGGAACAGTATCTGCGGCAGAATCAGGCGAAGACAAGACATCATTAGCAGTTACATTACCACGGGTTGTCTGAGCAACAATATTTTTGAAATAAACAGTACCATTTTCCTCATCAATGGGTTGTACTGAACAACAAGCAGCAATTGGACTCGTACCGTCATTTACATTCACTACAGTTCGTTAGGCTGTAGTCGGTAACCAATAACCTCTTTCGATCATGGTTTTACGTGTTTTATCTTTCATGGATTGAAGTTGTTCTGGTGTTAATTTAGCCATTGGGTTGTTCTTACCGGATATATCGGCATGATTCTCACTTATCTTTCTTTTTATTTCTTTGGCTTTATTAACACCGAATCGTTCTTCAAAAGTTTTACCTTTGTAATACATCTCAGATGTAGTTGGTAATCCTTTCATTTTTCTAATTCTCTGAGGATTGCCATCACCAATAAAATGTTTTGTACACCTTTCGATTAAATCACAATCAGTAACTTTCTTACCCTTCCAAGGCATTCTTTCATCACAAATATTTTTAATACCCTGTCCATCAGTATGATTTGTAAGCGGACCACAATTCATATCTAAACGACCAATTGTTTTTATCCAAAAAGATTCCCGTTTCCTTGCTTTAGATCTATTTAAACCTTCTTCAATTTTATACTTATATATAAATTTACTCCCAATTTCTTTATAGATCTCACAAAGCCTGATAACAATTAATCTTTTTGTTGGATTGGGTTTATCCATATAATATTTGTGATCATTAATCCTATTGCCTGAACCACAACCAATATAAAATGGTTCATAATGGAAACTAATTCCATTATATTCATACATTCCAGGTTTCCTTGGATCAAGATAAATATAAACGTAACAATTCATAATTTTCTCCCTATGCGATAAAATTAATTAGTGAAGTAAGAAATAGTTGCATAGGTCCTATTTCAACTCTGGCCGGAGCTGTCCTTCACCAAACTGAATTAACCTGCTCATAGTTTCCCATGAGATTAGACTATATCATCATCCCAAATAAGGATGTCCCGCGCTTCGGATTCACTTGAATCCTATGGAGTTTACCGCCATATCTAAAATAGACTTAGGCTCTCTCCTAGTCGTTGAACCTTCATAACCTTTTCAAATTACGCTCGGCTGCTGATTACCCATACTTCAGGGCGTCCCAGCAATTCACGGGATTTACTATTTGTCATTACTGACAAAAGGCGCAAGGGTGCTACGCAACGGTAAGAATGTCAAATGCTACATTCGGAATTTTACCCAATTGAGAAAGAGTACCATCATCTTCACAAAGACTTTTGTAAATCTCAAACGATTCAAGCTGTTTACCCAACACATAATGATCATAAGGTGAAATCGGACGAACCTTTGACAAAGGGCTGGACTCAAGAACTCTCATCTGGCTACGATACTTTTTCTCGTAACGATCGGAATCTCTTTCAACTTTTCTACCTAAAGCTTCTTCATGTATAGAATGCATATCTATATTCTCCTATTTTTTAATTTATTTCACTCCTATATTAAAGGTCCGTAAGTGCAGACTATAAAAATGGCATATTAAATGCCATATTTTCCATTTTTCAATGTTAAAGATTTATGTTATCGACCCATAGATTCAACAAGACGGGTGGCCCTATCTCTGGAAAAACTCGGTTTTAGGTTAACTGAATCATCAGCTTCTTCATTCAAACTTTCATCAACTTCTTTGACCTTGTATTGCTCAGCAATTTCAAGACCAAGATCGGATTTGATGGTATTAGCTAGAGTAAGAGCATCATCCTTCGACATTTTTTCAAGTAAAGTCCTTGCAGTAGTTTCTTTAATCTTCAAAGAATCCCGAACTTCCTTAACATCAGATTCAAAACGCTCTTTCTTCATGTTCTCCATAACACCACTAATCATGTCAAAAGCCTTGGAAATTTCTTCAGGAGTACCAAGTTCAGTATATTCATCCATGGCATCCATTACTTTATCAATATTCTCCAAGCTACCAAACTCATTGACTGAATCAACAAATACTTTGGTCTTTTCAAAAGCTTCCTTAATCTCTTCAACAGATCCGAGTTCAGAATAACCTTCTAGAATTGCAAAAATTTTGGAAAGTTCATCAATAGTCCCGAGTTCCTCATATGTCTTGAGTTCTTCTTTAACGTTTTTAAATTCTTCTACAGTACCAACGTCTTTCAGTTCCTCAGACATTTTCTTTGCAAGATCAAGAGCTGAATCGATTTCTTCAAAAGTCCCTAAACTTTCATATTCCTTAACAAGTTTATCTGACTCTTCAATTTTAGCCTTGATTTCTACCAGTTCCTTCTCAGTGGATTCATTTTTAGAAACCAAATTGGAGAATTTAGAAGAAATATCCTTAAGTTCAGAAATTTTACCTATAGATTTGTACTCATCGAGGATTTGACTAATTTCTGAAAGCCTGTTTTCGCTTATGGCGATTTTTCCCTTAAGATCTTCATTGTTCGCCAAAACTGAATCAAGCTGATCCTGCAATTTCACTTTTTCGTTGGTTACACTTTCAAGAATTTGTTTCATATCATCTGACATATTTTTATTCTCCTTTTTACTTTCTTTAACGGATTTTTCTATGTATTGAATGTCCACATTTGAATCCGGCCTTTTAATTACCTTTGCTTTTTCAAAATTCTCATTCGATTGCTTATTTACTACAAGTTTAGGGGTAGCACCTTTAACCCCACCAGTCCTAACAAAGTCAAAGCCTTCATACTTATAAGTGCTGGCCTCAACAATATCTGCCCCATCTTTCTTACCTTCAAATTTACCAAATGCACGAGACGAAACATCCAACCTAACACCACCTTTTAAATACCCATACAATTCTCTACCAGTAGTGGTATCTAAGATAGCGGCTTCTCCCATACCCATTTGCTTAGTTTTTGATTCATTATTGGGTATCCATAACTTAGTAACCCTATGAGATCCCTTACCTTCCCTCAATGCCTTGTCATCCAACTCCAAATCATGTCCTATTGTTCCTACAATTCGACCTTCATTGTGAGCATCTTTAGTTTCATTGATAACTTTATCCCACAACTCTTTGGAATACCATCTATTGTTATCACTTTTACCTTCAACTACAAAAAAAGGTCCACGGACATAACCCAAAACGGAAGCCCCGGCAATGATATCTCCATTATCAGATTCTACCAATTCCCACTCGCTATCTTCAAGTGAAAACGGAATACTTTCGATTAATGGAATAAGTCCATACCCTTTAGCTTCTTCTATGTTCATATTAATTACTCCCTTATATACTTAATCATGTGAAAGTGCACATGAATTTTATACTAGCATTCACTAGTTTTGATTCTCGCTATTACTTCAAAAAAACGAGACATCAAATATCCGTTGTTATCTGCCAAATCAGGTTTTTCAGTCTCTTTCCAGTATATTCTAACCTGTTCCAATTCCGCCCCACTAACCTCGCAAAGTGATTTCAATAACTCATCTCTCTCCAAAACTCTTAAAATACATTCAAACTCATCAGCTGAAAGATCATAACAAATATCTTCATATAAATTGGATTCTATTTTGCGAAATGTGGGTAATATATATTCGGCCAACAATTCAAGTTCGACCTGTTCAAGAAGAGACATATAATATCCCTCTTCTATATAAACATGAGTACGAATTGAAGAAATAGCTTTTAAAGCCAAATCTTTAATATGTTCTAAAGATTCTCTTGTTGGCCGCTTATTCGGAAAGTAACGCAAAGACAAAAATCTACTCATAGATCTGTGGAATCGCTTTCCCTTGATACTGTTATGGAATTTCATAATCCCTTTTAAATATCTCCATCTGTTTTTTCTCCATGAAGATTTAGTTATCTGAGATTTGCGAAAATCCTTTAAATGATTAACTGTTTGTCTACGCTTCTTTATGAAAGCTTCTAATACTTCATCATGAATGATAGACTGTTCCAACAGATCCAATCGATTAATTTCTGTAAGTAAATTATATTTATGTTGATTTTCTCTAAATTTCATATCTGTATACCTACAGTAAATTAAATTATTTTATTATTCGATATCCGTCTTTTTAGTTAAAATATCTCTTATTTTTTCAGCAAATGTTACAGGGTCTAATTTTTTACCTAAAGATTGAGCTTTATCATAAGCCCTTTTATATGGTTCAGTTTGTGAAGACCTTTTAACTATTACTGGCAATTTAATAGTTCTGCTTCCAACTAAAACTGCGGTTTGAGCAGCGGGACTCTTTATTGCACCATCAGGAATCCTTCCAGTTGCTGATAGAGTGCCATCTTCGGATAAAGATTCATGAACGTCCCCAGCAACCAATATTGCGGTAATTACTGATTTATTGATCCATGATAAATCAGTCATATCAATACATTGTCCAACGGAAGATTCTATAACAGGAGGGTCATAGGGACTAAGATATATGTCAATTTGAGCATCATCTTCTGAAATTACTGAAGCAACTGGACCAACATCGGGATCTACATAAAAAAGACAAGTAACTTCATCCATGTCTTGATCAGTAAAAGTTACTAAAACCCCACCACCATTTCCTTCCTCAAAATCCAATACTGCATCGACTTCAATATCTTCATAACCAAATTGAATCAATTTATCTTTAAATGCATCTTTTACTGAATCACCATTTAATTCGCCAAAATGAGTCATTGGAACAAACTCATTAATCATCTCAATAATTTTATTTGCTTTTGACATATTTATTTCCTTTATACGATTAATTTTTATTACCACAATCACGTAAAAAACGATCTTTAAGAATTTTTGATCTTGTTAATCTCCACATAGTCATGGGTAATCTTATGTATCCGTTATCCGTTTCAATGACAATAGTAAAAACCGACGCACCACAAATTCTACCAATTTGATCACCATATAGTTCTACCGGTGTACCTAAACCAACATAAGGATCTAACCTGAACATGAAATACGCAACAGCACCTTGTACGATATCTTTTAATATCAATACAATGACTGCACCAATCATCAGTTCAAAACCAATCCAAAATAATTCAGAATTAAATTGCTTCGTTAATTCTGAAACAAATTGATTTATAGAAATTATTTCCAATTACATGCCCCTTATGATAGGCATGGCTTTTAATCTAATTTCAGGATCTTTAATTGCACCAACTGCTGCCAATGCAGCCATTTTCCCTATTTGTTTCATTTTTCTATCCATGACGGCAACTGGATCTTCACCATCATCATTACCAGATGCGTTTAACTGACGTACAATTTTTATAATATCCCTTAACATCCTGAAATCTACTTGACGACTTATATCTTCATCTAATTTAGGCATGGTCAACCTCAACTATTTTCTCGTCATTTTTACTATTATCGCCTTCCTCGCTATATTTTATAAAATTATAATCTGAACCAAAAATAGAAACTTGTGAATGTAACCAACCCTTAAATTTCGGTATATCTACTATGTCTTTTAAATTATCATTTTCAAGAAAATCAGTTACAGTCCTATTTACATTTTCTATTATCCCTACAACTGCATCCAGTAATTCTATTTTATCTAATTCGTCAACATTAATGAGTTTATTTCTAAAATCAACAGTTATTTCATCAGGAGATACCGATATCCCTCTATTTACTATGTGCGTTAAAGCAATTTGCTTAACACCTATAGCAATTGAGGATTGGATTGATTTTAATACTCTTATATACCTACCGTATCTTTTCAATACTTCTGCTCTACGATCATTATCGGAACTGAAAAGTAATTCATATGGAAAACCGACACTTGAACATATTACACGACGATTATCTTCTATCCTATCTTCCAAAGCTTCCAATGATCTATCGTCTTTTATTTCAGACAGACTTTCTAAAGAACCCTTATCACCAAATATTGGGAGAACCCTCAATAAACCGGCAACACTAGCAATGTCTGCAACTGAAAAATCATCAGTACCCCTGTCAAGTCCAACTTTTTTATTTAAAAACTTTTCATAATCTTTAATTGCCGAAAATCCATCCTTAACTGAAGTACCTTGTGGCATATGTAGACCAACAAGATTACCTTTCATAATATCATTTAACTTCTTTGTAGGTATCAGCATTTCTATGAGCATTAATTCTTTTATTTTTGATAATACCCCATAAAAAATTGATCTACCAGCCCTTATATAAGATGGTAATTCACGAATTAAATCATCGTCTAATATAGAAATATCCTCTCTATCATTAAATTCCCTCTGAATTTGTATCCTTAATTTATAACGATTTATAGCAAAATGAGAATAAGAATATGGTGGATACAACTTCATATCGCCACCAGTATTAACTAAATATTTAAAAGGGAATCCATGTTTATAAAAAGCTACTACGTTGGTCTGATTAACATCATCCCTTATATCAACTATACCTTCTCCTTTACGTACAATATGCGATAAAACATGTTCACCCTGTCTCAATAAATCAATTATAAAATCATTAATTAATTGATCAAAATCAAATCTAGTTTGCAAGGCATCAAGTTCTTTCTGAATTTCAGATTTTTCAGAACTTAATTGTAATATCTCACCAGTAGTAATATCTGGAGTCAAAGAATCATCTGCAACACCACGAGCTAAAGCATCAACCAAATAAAATGATTTAATATTGTCCATTTCATGAATGAATTGTTTCCTAGACTGAACAGTTCTCATGTATGAGTTAATCCAGGAATCCCTCACCATATGATGCGGGATATAATCCTTCAAATTGATAACATCTTTTCTAATATTATCTGAACTTTTATTTTCAATTGGAGTAGCACCTTTAAAAATATTAGGAAAACCCCATTTTGTAAATAAACCCATGTCTACTCCCAATTCATTTATTGAATAATTATGTCGATAATAATAAATGTTATAAGTCAATTTAAATAATTGGCTATCGACATCTACCCCAAATTAAAATTTTAAATTAATTACACTTTTTCTTTACCAGATTTAATTCTGTCAGCAGTAACTTTCATGGTTTTAATGGCATCATCTTTATCATCAGTATAATAGGTACGATCTTCATTGCGTTTACCATCGAGCATGTAAACCACCTGGTATTCATCACCGTCTTTTTTTAATTTTAAGTAACTCTATCATTTACAACTATCTTTGATTCGTCAAATTTATCATATTCTTTTTCACCCTCAATGTAATCAAAATCAAATTTTTGCAATTTTGAAACCTGATCAGTAGCTTTCTTTTCACCCGGATCATCTTCCTTTTCAAATAATCCAACATTTTTCATCTTTTCAATCAAATCACTTGCTTTAGACATTTTTAAACTCCCCATAATTAACTTTATTATTATAATAATTAATATCCACTCAAACTTTCCGCTATCCGCATACCCGAACTAAATATCTTATTCAACTCTTTATCAAGTTGTTTTTCGGAAATCGATTCTTCCAAATTATTCCTGATCCGTTTTACTGCTACATCCTTATCAACTTTCAAACAATAAGTAGAAACCAAAAATTCCCGTAATTGCCCAAACGAAAAACCATCAGTTTTATCTGCTAATTCTTCTAATTTAGCTTCATCTTCATTCAACCCCAATTTATGTTTAAAATAAGCCAATCTACCTTCCTTAGGTGGATTTTTAATTTCCAATTTCCTGTCAAAACGACCTGCTCTTAAGATCCGAGGAGGAAGACGGTCAATATAATTGGTTGTTGCTAAAAACAAAACTCCATCCATCTGAGAATCACCATCGAACAATTCCAATATTGCATGTTCATCATATCTAATAATAGTATCAATATCTTCCATCAAAACCAAACATCGTCTATCAGGTTCTATTTCTCTAAATTGTTTCAAACCCTGCACAAGCAAATTCGGGTCCTTAGTAATAAAAATAACGTCATCATGCTTAATCACATCTTCTGTAACTTGTTTTAACAGACATGATTTTCCAGTTCCTTCCCTACCATATAGCAAAAGTCCTCTTTTATGAGTAAAACCCATATTATTATATTCTTCTTTGAGACCCCAAAACTGATTAACTTCATTCAAAATATCATTATATCTTTTATCTTCAAATCTAAGTAATTCGTCAGTCTTCATTGTATGTATATCAAAATAAAGACCCTGCATATCTTGTTGAATTGAATAAATAGCAGCCTCTAATTTCTTATTGGTACTAACATTACCAACTGGTCTATGAATATTTCCGCTAACCAAAAATCTATCTAAAGATCTTTCACGATTTTTCCCAAATGATGCTTTCTCATGTGACACTTCACCACGTAGTATTTCCTCTACTTCCATATTTTCATTCAAACTATTCAAAATATCTTTTGCCCTTGTCATTATTAACCCCCTAAATGACTAAACAGATAGTAACCTTAATTTTTGTATTTTTCTGCACAATCTTTCTTCAATACAAAACAATTTTCATATGTTTAACTACTTCTTACTGTATTTCCAGCAGGTGCTATATACCTATTTGGCCTATTAACTAATGTTTCTGGCAAAGATGATTTCAGGATGTTCATAGCTGTAAAAAGATCATAACGTACCGATTCAGATGAAAGATTAATAAAATCAATTAAATCACTTTTTGTATAAACCGAATACTTTTCATACCACGAATGTAATAAACTATCGGGCAACCTATTTACAAACCCAATTATATCATTAGTAACATTATTTAAATAGGTTCCCATTTATAATACCTCATTCACTTTCTGTTGGAATTTGTTTTGATGCCTTTAAGTCATCCATTAATTTTTCATTCTCAATCTGTAAAGTTTTGATGGTTTCTTCTAATTCTTTATTCTTTTCGATGACTTTATTAAGTATTAATTCTTTGTTTAGTCTATCAACTGTAATCTTGCCTAATTCAAAAATCAGATCATCAGTACTCAAAATAGACGGATATTGATTTGATAATGATTTTTGTTGTTGCTTTTTATCTTCCATAATTCCCCCATAATAGTTACAATCTACTATTTATTTTAATATATAAATCAAAGACCTAATTTTAACATTAATTTACTTGATAAAGTATCGGATTTAATACTTTTCTTATTATCAGTATCTTCTCTCAATACTTTTTCCATTATACGTTCCGTTGAATTTTTATCATTGGATTCAACGTCTTCTTTTATAACTTCTTCTATCACAGGTTTTACCTCGTAACTAACTACGTCAAAAGAGACTAATTCATCAGATTCCGTTGAATCGTTTGAGATTTCTTCTTTAAACTTAACATCAACTTCTAGTGGTATTTCAATCTCTATTTCTGACTTCCATGGTACAAGATGTTTATCATCTCCATCAATATCTAAACGCACTGGAAATTTTTCACCATTTGATAATTCACGGTTAAGTAAATTTGTAAGAGGCGGAATTTCAATTTTCATAACAGTAGAACCAATCTCAACCGGAAACCCAAGTTCAACTTTATCAATCATTATTCGTATGTATCCTTTAAGGTTATAACGATTTATTCCTTTCACAGTAATTTCAAATTCTATAATGTTTGTTTCTTCCGGATTGATCTTCATCGTCTAATTCCTCAATTTTCTAACATGATCGACTTTAAACAACGTATTCTTTTTCTTGTGTGTGATTGAATGTAAATCAATATTAATTACACTGGAACAAGGTTCAGTACTAACTTTTATGAAATCGGCAGTTATTAAAATGTCATCTTTCTTTATTTCAACTGGATAAGGAACATAACCACCACTCCCACCAGATGAACCAGTACCTGGTGGACTGAATTTACCCAATGTTGCAATTGATATCGACATTTAATAAATATCCTCTATTTTAAATCAAAAATACAACTACTTAACCTTAACCCAATGTCTATTATTGACTGCTATTTCCTTATTTATCGGACCCCAATAATCAAACTTTTCCTTATTTCTATAAATTGCTATTAATCTTTCAGGATAATTTTGCTTTTCTTCCAAAGTCATTCTTGTAAGATTTCCATTTTCATCATTAGTTAGTGGTGTTCCCAACTCATACTCATCATCAACAAAGGCCAACACCCAACCAGATATAGCTATAGGTACTGAATTCTTCCCAAGATAACCCAAAGCTTGTCCAAAAGTATTAGAAGCTACACCTATTACGCCCAATTGACATCTAGAAATACAAACCTTGGCCCCTTCTAAAGTGTCATAATAACATTTACCATAAGTTAATTTATCACCTAGCAACCTAAAATCAGCCACATCGTTCCAAACAGAATTCCATATTTTTGAAGCAATGAATTGTTGATCAGGTGAAGTATCAATAGAACCATTAAGCATTAAATCATTACCTTCTATAATTCCTGTTGAATCATCTTCAATATCACCCGTTAAAGAATTAATTGAACAACGTCTTAAAGTAGGTACATTGGACCCTGCAATACCACCAATACCGACATCTGAATTCAACCTAGATGGGTAATAAGTATCAACATAATATTTAGTAGCAGCATCCTGATTACTACCTGGATCAGAAACATTTGTTATCTTATGACTGTTTATATTAAAATCGGAAGTAGCTTTACCGGATAAAATACTCAACACTTCTGCAGGAGTTTTATTTTCTGGGGTNTTATCTGTAGTAGCGTATAAAAATGAAGTAGCATTAAATAATTGATGTAATAATACTTGATAATTTGCTACACCATCACCTATAAACACTTCCTTTGTATCTGTGCAAAAACCAAATTCTCCAGAGTTTAGGGTGGGGAGTGAAGCCTTTGCACCCCTTTTAACCTGTAGCGTATTTGACATTTACCATTCCCCACCGTCCAATTCCTTCTTTTTATTTGATTTAGGCCTAGATTGACTTTTGGGTTTAATTTCTTTTTTATCTTTATCTTTATCAGACAAAAGATTCCTAAGTCTCACTAATTCAAGATCTAATTCTTTATTGGTTTTTTGATAAGAGTCATTTGACTTTTGTAAAGGGGCAACTTTATTCTGTAATTCAGAGACATCCATTCTTAATTGTAATAATTCATTACTATCTTCCTGTTGTTTTTTTACAATACTATTCAACAATTTTTCCTTATTAATCCTATCCAATACCATTTTTCCCAATTCAAAGGTAACATCATCTGTATCAATTACATTGGGAAATCTATTTGCATATGAAAAAGGATTTTTATTTTCTTCCATCAAATTCTCCTATGAAAGTTAGAAGGAACCACCATCTATAGTAGATCCAGTATTTAATAAGGTTTCAGCCCCAGCACCATGAACACCTGTTGCAGCAGCATTATGATCAAATGCCCAATCACTATTAGGAGCTTTTCCCGTTTCACCATTGGAAGGGGAGGCTTCCAGATAAGTAGAAGCGAAATTAACAAATTCAACTGCATCGGCACCCGTATTAACTCGCAACACCTTTAAGGCATCATCTGTAAAATCAGCTGGTGTATCAGTAAGTCCAACAAAAGTAGTTGTAAACGCATTTANAGCTTCTCTTACACCTTGTTCGCTAACTAAACTAGTGTCACTACCAGTTTCTCCAACACTTGTTACTAAATCCANTAATCCAGCTGTTTCAGAACCAGTAAAATATGGAATTTTATTAGCAGCACTAGTTAATCCCNNTATTGCAGCTAACTCCGCATNTACAGAAAGTTGATTACCAGATTTAATGAGTCCGGTTCCAGCGTCAATGTAACCTGCATCACTAAATTGACTCCAAACAATATTATCAGTTCCAATTGCCACAGTCTCAGGTTCATTAGTACATACCCAACCTGTATTACTGTTTACAGTACCACCCGTTACAAAAACAAAAGAACTGGCTACTTCATCATTAGCATCCATATCAGATGCTCTAGCCCATGCCCCACTCGCTGTAACGTATAGACCATTTTCAGAAGCATCTGTTTGATCTTTTAACAATATACGACTAGTGGATGTTAAAATCCCATCTATAGTTTGTTCACCTGATAAAGTGACATTTTCAGTAGAGGCACATGCTACTGCTGTATGGACATTTAAACCTTGAGCTACACTATCAACATAAGCTTTTGTAGCAGCATCTTGTGAAGATGTGGGGTCTAATACCGAAGTTAATTTTTGATTATTTAAACTAAACGATGCATTAGCTTGACCCGATAAAATACTTAATACTTCCGCAGGAGTTTTGTTTTCTGGAGTATTATCAGAAGTAGCATATAAAAATGAAGTAGCATTAAACGCATGTTTCATTAATACTTCATAATTTGTTGCATTTGTGCCTATAAATACTTGTTGAGTATCGGTGCAAAAACCAAATTCGCCACTATCTAAAGTTGGAAGCGATGCTACCACTCCCCGTTTTACTTGAATTTTATTAGACATCTACCACTCCCCTCCATCTACATCTCCTGCTTCTCCAATTTCATTATATAATTCAGTCCACATTTCCTCTATTGCCTCTTGGATTGTATTAGCTTCTATGGTATCAGTAGGATTAAACGAAATATCGTCTGCTTCGAGAGGAGTTCTTTCAAATGCACTGGACTCCCCTATTGTACCAACTTGCTTCCAAGTATCGAATTTACCAGGTCCCGTTGATTCCGATGTAATAGTATATGTACCAATAATATTCGCTGTTGTTCCCACTGATTCTGGATTAGAATAAATACGAACCCTAGCACCTACCAAATTACTGTCAGTATCATAAGTAGGTAAATCAATAAAAATATTTTCATGCATTAAACCTAACGCTCGTTTCATATCAATTTGAACATTTTGTACCAATTCCCCAAATGATCTAGCCTCATTATGTTCATCTATTGATTGATCCCATACACTACCAGCAACAGCTCCAATTTGTTCTGATAACGATTGTAAATTATTTCCAGTTGATTCTGACCCTATGATATTTTGTTCTAAAATTGCGAGTTCTGTTTCTAATTTTACAGCTGTAACTAAATCAGAAATATCAGTTTGATATTGTGACACATCATCCAAGTCAGCTTGGATGGTAGCTAATCTGATATTATATTCCCCTGCTAAAGCTAATCCACTAACATCCGCTTTATATTGATCTGGATTATCCAAGTCTGTTTGTATATTATCTAATTTTGTATTTATACCAGATAAATCAACTGGATTTCCTGAATTTGAGGTTTCTACAATACTAAAATTTTCCACCATAGTAGAAGGAAAGAAAAGTGTGTTAGAGATAGTCCATTTGATTATATAATTTCCTGGTAATAAAACACCAACAGAATCACATTCTAAAAGATCATAATATGCCTGTAATGTTTCATTCCATTGAACCTCAATACCTTCAAAATAAACCTCTGATAAATCTGATGAATAAATATCATAGGTAACAGAAGCATCTTCATCGTAAGTATTATCTGATTTTATCAATTGTAAAGTGAAAGGTATATTTTGTCCATGTATAAATTGCATTATCGTCTAGTCTCTATTTTTGAACCTGCTCCGACTTTTAATACCAATAGCCCAGATAAATTATCATTTACAGTCAATGACATTTCCTTTTTAAATTCCATTAGATTCGACTGGCTCATTTTCAGCCTTGTTTTTCTTCTTTCTACCACCTCTTGCTCCGTAATAACGAGCCGAATAACAGGTGAGAATTTTCATAATATCCTCTGCCAGTTCTTCTTCATATTTTTTGTCTTTCACTTCCATTATTTCAACTGTGATTTCCAGATTAGAGAAAATAGCGTCAAGATATTCATAACCGAATCGAGCAAGCCTGTCTTTGTATTCAATCAGTACCCGTTCAACTTTGCCTTCAAAGCACATCTTGATTAACTTGTGTATGCCGTTCCGTTTCTCGTTTATCCCGCTGGCAATCTCATCAATCAAAACATATTTGTACCCTTTGGCTTCGGCGTGTTTTCTCAACCTGTCTTTTTGCCGTTCAAAGTTTTCTTTCTGCTTTGCGGTTGAACATCTTGCATAAATCACCGTAACCTTTTCTTGCTTCTCTTTCTCGATTCCCATATAAGCGTCTAAGTCTTCCTGACGGAAACGCCTATGCTCACCAGTAGTCTTGAAAGATTTTATCTTTCCATTGTTGGCAAGCGTCTTGAGCGTGTTGATTGACACCCCAAGATATTCGCTTGCTTCTGTGATTTTATAGATTTTCATTTCTTCCTATCTACCGTAACAATAGTGTCGTTATGGCAAGCCCCATGACAAATAAGTAAAATTTCTTCTATTTCAAAGCCCCTGTTTGCTCCAATACCCACACTGTCCCAACAAAAACTAATACACAAACCACCGTTTTTAAGGATTCGGGAAATTTCATCTTTACATTTTGCCCAATACTCTGCTCTTCCCGCTGTTCCGTTGTGTTTTGGTGTGTATCTTCGTAGGCACTGTTCAGTCGAGTAAGGGGGGTCAAATAAAACACCCCCAAAATTGTTATCTGGTAGAGTTTTCAGAAATTCCAATGCGTCTAATTGGCTTGGATTTCCCCGACCTTCTATGTCGTTTCTGTGTTCCGCAGGACTTTTTTCGCCTGCAAAGGGGTCAACCCATCCCACACCAACACCATATTCAGAAAACAACTTTCCGACAGGCTTCATGCCAAATGTCCAGATAGACGGCATTGACCAAACTCTACTTATTTTCATCTTTCAACTCCTTAACTAATTTTTTGTTTGTGTCCACAATCTTCTGCATATCTTCGACGGATATTTCTTTTTCCAAAGGCTCGAAGAAATAAACCTTCTCGTCCTCTGTCTGAAAATACTCTTTCGTTACCTTTATGACTTTCATATTTCACTCCTTTAATATACTACATTTTGGGTTAAAAAGCAAGTGATTTTAACCGATTTCTTTTGATTTTGTTGGATTTTCATAAGCAGTTAGAACCTCCTGTACTTTCCCAGCAATCAAAAAATAACCTATCAATTACTATCACTCTTTTATTCTGGTCAGAATTCAATAAATACAAAGGCCACATTTCATGC
>JGI997J19993_1000148_pt1 | contig 25220 bp, 26 predicted proteins | sample Etolagbewater25m_FD_19993 | JGI IMG/M metagenome (IMG submission 19993)
TGAGCTCATCAGTATTTTTGTTTTTAGGGTGTGGCGGTGGCTCTAGTAGCCAAGATAAAAGTAAATTGTCTATAGAGTCAGTTGTCTATGACGATAATAATACAGACATAATAGATGATGATAGTTTATCGATATATTTTAACAAATCAGTTGATATTAATGTAACAAAAGTAAAAGAAGAAATTAGTGACAATTTTGAGATTGTTGGAACAGGAGCGTTGGGTAATTCAGTTAGTGCTGATTATAATGATACTTTTTTTCATAGATTAAAAATTATGATTGATAATAATTCAACAAAATTTATAGCAGGTGAAACAACAATATCGTTTGCTAGCACAAATCGATGGGAAGGAGTATTTATAGTAAATAAAACACCAGTAACAATCATTGCTCCTAAAACAATTTTAGTGGTAGGTCAAGGAGCATATACTGAAGTAAATGGAACTGTTACTGACTTAAATAGTGACCTTGTATGGCAAAAAGAAGATGATGGAATACAAAAAACTTGGGATGATGCTAATGCTCATTGTGTAGCATTAGGATTAGAAGGGTTAGCTTGGAGATTGCCAACAATAGATGAATTGATAGGCTTAACAGATAAAAATGCTAGTTATCCTACAATAAATCCGATATTCACAAATACAAAAAATTCTCAATATTGGACAGGAAGTGAATACCTTGGTAGCAGTGCTGATGATGCATGGTCCGTTAATTTTGCTGATGCAAACACAAATAATCCAGACAAAAATGCTACGCTTTATGTACGATGTGTTTCATCTGACGTAACAACAACTAGCTCTCCATATACAAGAGATAGTGTAAATGAAGTTGTTTTAGATACCTCTACAAATCTAATGTGGGAAGATACTCCAAACACAATTGACCCGAATAATAGTAAAAATTGGAATGATGCCATAGTGCAATGTGAAAATTTAGACTTAGCTGGTTATGATGACTGGAAATTACCAAATATTAATGAGTTAGACACTATAGCAGATAAAACCACCTATGGACCTGCAATGAGTTCAAAATTTAAATATAGAGCATCACTAAGGTTTTGGTCTTTAACAGAACAAAGTGATCATAGTAAAGCCTGGTATACTTATTTTTGGTGTGGTTGTAATGATTACCAAGCTAAAACAACGGCAAATCAAGTTCGCTGTGTTCGTTCTGCAGATTAATCAAAAAATTGTATTTTCTTATGCTTTTGCATAAGAAAGTATCTTATTAAATCTACTTTTACAATCCTTTAGATATAATCCCCCTTTAAAAACCAAAAATTAAATTTTTAGGATTCCCAGTGAGCCAACAACTAGAAAACATTGATGAACAATTAGCTAACCATAAGCTTTCTCAAGAAGATTATACACATATAAAAGATATTTTAAAACGTGAGCCAAACTTAGTAGAGTTAGGTGTTTTTTCAGCCATGTGGAGCGAACACTGTTCTTATAAGTCATCAAAAGTGCATCTTAAAGGTTTTCCTACAAAGGCACCGTGGGTTCTTCAAGGTCCAGGTGAAAACGCAGGTGTTATTGATATTGGTGACGGTTATGCGGCTGTGTTTAAAATGGAATCACATAANCACCCAAGCTTTATAGAACCATATCAAGGTGCGGCAACTGGTGTTGGTGGTATTATGCGTGACGTATTTACAATGGGTGCACGTCCTGTTGCATCTTTAAATGCACTTAGATTTGGTAATATCTTAAACGATGATGATATCTCAAGACATCAAAGATACTTAGTCCGTGGTGTAACAGAAGGAATCGGTGGTTATGGTAACTGTATGGGTGTACCTACCATCGGTGGTGAAGTAAGTTTTGATGAATGTTACAATGGAAATATCTTGGTAAATGCTTTTAACCTAGGTATTGCAAAATCAGATGAAATTTTTCTAGGCCGTGCTGAAGGTATTGGTAANCCTGTAATGTATGTTGGTGCAAAAACAGGACGTGACGGTCTTGGTGGAGCTGTAATGAGTTCTGACTCATTTACAGAAGAGAGCAAGTCGCTTCGTCCTACAGTTCAAGTTGGTGACCCATTTACAGAAAAACTTTTACTTGAAGCTTGTATGGAACTTTTCAAAACTGATTATGTTGTTGGTATTCAAGATATGGGAGCGGCAGGACTTACCTCTTCTTCATTTGAGATGGCTGGACGTACAGGAAGCGGTATGATAATGCATCTTGATAAAGTTCCAGCTCGTGAAGAGGGAATGGTTCCTTACGACTTTATGTTAAGTGAATCTCAAGAGCGTATGCTACTTTGTGCGAAAAAAGGTTCAGAACAAGCGATTATTGATATCTTTGAAAAATGGGACTTAGATGCTGCAGTTATTGGTGAGGTTACAGCTACTGGTAATATGGAACTTTTTTGGCATGGTGAAAAATGTGCTGAGGTTCCAGTAGATCCAGTTTCTGAAGAAGCACCTGAATTAAATCGTCCAATGAGCCGTCCAGCTTATTTAGATGAAATTGCAAATGTAACTATTAATGATTTTGGCAAAGTTAGCAACCAGGATGCGTTTGAAACTTTAACTAAATCGATGGAAGTTGTAGATAAATCATGGATATATACTCAGTATGACTCTATGGTACAAACTAATACTATCAAAAAAGGTGGTATGCTTGATGCATCTGTTATCCGCGTAAAAGAGAATGGAAAAGCTTTAGCAATGTCAGCTGATTGTAATGTGCGTTACTGTTATATCAACCCTAAAGCTGGTGGAGCAGCAGCAACAATAGAAGCTGGTAGAAACGTAGCTATGAGTGGTGCAAGACCATTGGCAATTACAGATTGTTTGAACTTTGGTAACCCTGAGAACCCAGAAGTTATGTGGCAGTTTGGTCAAGCTTGTGAAGGTATTAAAGAAGCGTGTGCTGAACTTGCAACGCCTGTAATTGGTGGTAATGTTTCACTTTATAATGAAACAAATGGAGTATCAGTTTTTCCAACACCATCAATTGCAACTGTTGGTGTGAATGATGATCAAAACAATGTTCTAATGTCTTCATTCCAAAACGCAGGAAATGCACTTTATTTAGTAGGTGAAAGTAAATCAGAGTTTGGTGGATCACTTTATATGAAAGAAATCTGTCATACCGTTGCAGGTATTATTCCTGAGATTAATTACAAAAATGAGCTTGCTCTTTGGGATTTGGTCATTGAAGCTAACAAGAAACATTTACTAGAGTGTGCTAAAGATGCAAGTTCTGGTGGTGTAGCAATTGCTTTAGCAAAAATGGCTGCGACATCAGGTTTAGGTTGTGATGTTGAAATGAGTGTATCAGATGAGAGAGATATCTTTGCTGAATCTATGAGTCGCGCTATCATCGAAGTAAAACCTGAAAACTGTGCTGTGTTTGAATCAATGTTAGACGAGTCTATGGCAGTTGAAAAAATTGGAACTGTTGGCGGAGATGAAATCAAAGTGAATGATGTAAGCATGAGTATGGAAGAGTTAAAAGACAATTATTTTAATACTTTTAAAAGAGTTATTGAGAGAGATATTTAATCTACTCTCATATACCCAAGTGAAAAATCCCCTACTATTCTTTTCTCAATACTTGTTCTATAGCTAGGCGCTATAGAGTCAATTTTGAGAATTTTCTCTAAAATGTTTTTATACTGTTGAGGGTTTGCAAATGCAATATTTGCTTGAAGAATTGAAATTTTACTTTTATCGCTTATCTCTATAGAGACTTCATCTCCAGCAATTATCTCTCCTTCTTCTAGCACTCTATAGTACCATCCAGTAAGTCCAGTTGTATAAATCTCATTTGTGAATTTTTTATTGTTCCATCTTTTAGCAATTTTAAAGCAAGGTTTTCTTGGCTGAGATACTTGAAGAAGAGTTGAGCCTATTTTATGAATATCTCCCAAGAAAACACTACTTTCATGTAAACCAGAAATGGTGAGATTTTCACCTAATGCGCCAAAGGGAAGTTTGTCTATCTGTAAGAATTCTGCCCAGTCTTTGTAATTTTCATAACTGTTTGCAAAAACTGCTTTTTCTACCCCACCATGATGCACTTTATCTGCTATTTCATCGCCACTTAAACCATGTTTACTAACAAAAACTTTAGAGTTTAGTACCTCTTTAAAGAAAGCACTTTCCCAATATTTTTGTAAAAATTCGCTCTTATTTTTATCTCCGTAAGCCTTTACTTTGCCTGCTTGGACGGATATAACACTGTTTTTCATATTACAACCTTCTAAAAAATAACATTGTAACAAAAAAGCAATTCAAATTAAATTGATATTGACATTTTATTATATAGTTAGACTCTCTCTAATTTGTAAGTAGGCCAATAAAAATTCAAACATCATTCTCCATAAAATTTCTAATAATAGAAAGATTGAAATAGATGCAAGTGAAATTCTAAATTTGTATTTAATAGGTATTATTTTTTCTATTGTCTTTTGCGGGTATTTATAAATTTTTTTCGCGTATTTAAAAGCAAAAAAAGGAACTAAAATTGCACCTATGTAATAAAATATGAACAGCATATATGGACTTATAAACGTTTTAAAACTTAAAAAATCATATATCTCTTGAACAAAAGTATACATATGAATTAAAACTCTTGCATTTTAAAAATTTCATACGCTACTTCTTCGTAGGGATGAGTTTTTTTTAAAACTTTTACAGCCTGATATATGAGTTCATCCATACAAACCATCTCCACCTTGTATTCCTCAGTTTTTTCTAAAATTTCCCTTTTTCCAATAAATGGTTTTGCTCCACTTGTAGGTTTAAATTGTCCGATTCCAAGAGTTTCAAAAGAGCATTGCTCATAGTTTTCATATTTTCCTACACCAATATCAAAAAGTGCCTGTTTTACACTTTCTTTTTCCTTTTTTGGAACAAAAAAATTCAGCTTATACATTAGAGAATTTTTAAGTGATTTATAAGTTCAGGATCTAGAACAAAAGGAGTGCCGGTTACTTCCTCTATACTTTTGTGTTTAAAACCACTTGTTGTATAGCATATTACACTTTCGTCAATACCTTCTGTTAGTCCGTTCACAGCATGGCTTATAAACTTATAAGCCATTAGTCTGTCATGTATTGAAGGATTACCACCTCTTTGAATATGTCCTAAAACACTTACTCTGGATTCTATACCGATTTTTTCTTCAAACCATTTGGAAATTTCATTTGAATCTTGTGAAATTCCTTCTGAGACAATAGCTATAAAGTATCGACGACCATTTTTTATCTGTTGTTTGAAGTCTTCTTCATAATCTTTTAAATTATATTTTATTTCTGGAATAAGACAGAGTTCAGAACCAGAAGTTAGATGTGAAACCAAGGCTAAATAACCACAATCGCGACCCATAGTCTCTATGACAAATGCGCGTTTAAAAGATGAAGCAGTATCACGAATGGAATCTATAGAGGTTTTGATGATATTTAAAGCACTATCAACTCCCAAACAGTATTCAGTTCCATTAATGTCGTTATCTATTGTAGAAGGAATGCCACAAAATTTTATTTTATGCTCTTTATAAAAAGTATGCATACCACGAAATGAGCCATCACCCCCTAAAACAACTAGCATATCAATACCAAGTTTTGTAAGATTAAGTTTGGCTATATCTCTATACTTTTTTTGCATAAATCTTTCACTTCTTGCAGTGCCTATAACTGTTCCTCCCCGAGTGATAATACCTGCAACATCACAATAACTAGCCTTTTTAATTTTATTATCAATAAGGCCTTCATAACCGTCATAAACAAAGTAAGGAGTTAAACCTTTTTGTAATGTATACTCAACGAAATGTTTTAAAGCCGGGTTCATTCCAGAGACATCTCCACCAGAACATAAAATTGCTATATTTTTCATATAAATTTCCAAAATTTAATTTATGTAGTTTACCATCATCTAAACTCAATTTAGATAAAATTCCATAATTTATTTTATAGATAATGATTTCTTCTTTCTTGTCAATAGGCAAAGCTTCAGTAAGAAGAATTTTTTATGGAGCATTGCTTCAAAAAAAGGAGATAGGTATAGTGAAAAGAGCATTAGTTAGTGTTAGTGATAAAAATGGTGTAGTAGAGTTTTGTACTTCTTTAGTAAAAAATGGTTATGAGATTATCTCAACTGGTGGAACTTATAAAAAATTAGTTGAAGCCGGTATAAAAGCGATAGAAATTGATGAAGTTACAAAGTTTCCTGAATGTTTTGAGGGACGTGTAAAGACTTTAAACCCTTATGTTCATGGTGGTATTTTACATCGTCGTGATAAGCAGTCTCACCTTGATCAAGCGAAAGAATTGGGTGTTGAGTCTATTGATTTAGTTTGTGTAAATCTTTATCCTTTTAAAGAAACTATTGAAAAAACTGATGACTTTGATGATATTATTGAAAATATTGACATTGGTGGACCTGCAATGGTTCGTTCAGCTGCAAAAAATTTTGATGCTGTAATTATTGTTACTGATGTTTCTGATTATGATGTAGTTATTGATGCTATTGAAAATGAAAAAAATACAAAAGAGTTCCGTCGTAGTTTTATGATTAAAGCTTATGAGCACACTGCTGCATATGATTCAATGATTGCAAACTATATGAATGAACGTTTTAATGAAGGTTTTGGTGATAAGCAGTTTGTAGTTGGAAATAAAGTGATGGATACTCGTTATGGAGAAAATCCACACCAAAAAGGTGCACTTTATGAGTTTGATAAACATTTTTCAAACAATTTTAAAACATTAAAGGGCGAAGCGAGTTTTAACAATCTAAATGACCTTAATGGTGCTGTTAAAATTGCAGCTGGGTTTGGTGATGAAAACGCAGTGTGTATTTCTAAACATGGTAATCCTTGTGGTTTTGCTATTAAAGATACACTTTTAGAAGCCTATGTTGAAGCACTTAAGTGTGATCCTGTCTCTGCGTTTGGCGGTGTTGTAGCAGTAAATGGAACAGTTGATAAAGAGCTTGCAGAAAAGATGAATGAAATATTCTTAGAAGTTGTAATCGCTGGTCGCATTACTCCTGAAGCACAGGAAGTATTTGCTAAGAAAAAACGTATTAAACTTTTTGAGATGGATTCTGATAATTTAGTACTTGCAAATGACAAAAAAGATTTTAAACATATTGACGGTGGATTCGTTTTCCAAGATGCTGATAATGTTGGTGCAGATGAAGTGAAAAACGCTAAACTTGTTTCTAAAAACGCAGCCTCAGCTCAAGATATGAAAGACATGGAGATTGCATATAAAGTAGCTTCTCTCACAAAGTCAAACTGTGTAGTATATGTTAAAAACTCGGCAATGGTAGCTGTTGGTATGGGTATGACATCACGTGTTGATGCTGCTCAATGTGCTCTTAAAAAGGCAAAAGATATGGGTCTTGATGTGACTGGAGCGGCTCTCGCGTCGGAAGCATTTTTTCCATTCCGTGATTCTATCGATGCAGCAGCGGCAGCTGGTGTTAAAAATGTGATTGAACCTGGTGGAAGTATTAGGGATGATGAGATTATAGAAGCTGCTAATGAGTTTGGCATGAGTCTTTACTTCTCAGAAGTTCGTCACTTTTTACACTAAGAGTTTCTACAATTTGACTTAGTCGGTACACTCTTTAAGAGTGTACCGAATTTAGCTCACTCTACTAACTATTCTTCCAAGCAAAGCAATTAATTTTATAAAATTAAACAAGAGTATTAATCTACCTTGCCACTAGAATTATGTCAAAAAAATAATTCTTCAATAATAATATAAAATAAGTCAACCTTGATTGACATCCACTCAACTCTTGTGATATAATCATGCTAATTTAATAAATTATTATAAATATACAAGTTTTAGGAAAGAGAAATGGCAAAATCATTATACAAAACATTAGAAGTTAGCGAAGGTGCTAATGAGTCGGAGATTAAAAAAGCGTATAGAAAATTAGCGCGTCAATACCATCCGGATGTTAACAAAGACCCCGGTGCGGAAGATAAATTTAAAGAGATAAATGCAGCATATGAAATACTGAGTGACAAACAGAAAAAACAACAGTATGATATGCACGGTGACAATATGTTTGGAGGACAAAATTTTCATGATTTTTCACGTTCACATAGTGGTCATGGACAAGGTGATTTAGATGAGATTTTAAGACAGATGTTTTCAGGAGGCGGTGGTTTCGGCGGTAGCGGTAATCCCTTTGGTGGCGCTAGTTTTGGTGGCGGCGGCAATCCATTTGGCGGCGGTTTTCAACAAGAACCAAATTTAGATATTGAAACTAATGTAACAATTCCATTTAGTGTTTCTATTCTTGGTGGATCGCATTCTGTTGCAGTTAACGGAGACAGATTTGACATAAAAATTCCTGCGGGTGTTAAGAGTGGAGAAAAAATGCGCGTTAAGGGAAAAGGACATGCCCAAGGCGGTCGAGCAGGTGATTTGTTTTTAAAAATAACAGTTGCTTCAAATCCTGAGTATGAACGTGAAGGTGATGATCTTGTTAAAAGTTTTGATGTTCCTTTAGTGGCAGCACTATTTGGCGAAAAAATTGCTATACAAACCTTAGAAAAAGAGATAAAACTTAAAGTACCTCAAAATACTAAAAATGGACAACGTTTTCGTGTAAAAGAGATGGGTGCTATGAACAGAAAAACTAAAGTTCGCGGAAACCTTTACTTAAAAGCAAATATTGTTTTACCTAATGTAGATAAATTAGATGAAGATTTAGTAAAAATGATGAAAGAAAAACTTCCCAAGGAGTAAGCTATGATTCACCAGTATGACGAGCCAGTTTATTTAATTAGTATCGTATCTAAGATTTTGGATATTCACCCACAGACATTACGTCAATATGAGAGGGAAAATCTTATTTGTCCTTCACGTTCAGATGGGCGTATAAGGCTCTATTCGCAAAGAGATATAGATAGAATCAAGCTTATCCTTAGACTTACTCGTGAGTTAGGGGTAAACTTAGCCGGTGTAGATATTATACTGCGTTTAAAAGAGAATGTAGACGAGATGGAAAATGATATTGCGGGATTGAGACATGAGGTGGCTAAGGCCAAAAACTCTCACTCTGTTTCACCCGATAAAGCATTAGTTACAAAAAAATCTCTTTATGAGATGATAATTTTTGAAGACTAGGGATATTACTCCTTAAGTCTCTGTATCTTAGCGCCAACACCTTCTAACTTCTTCTCTAAAGAGTCATATCCACGATCAAGATGGTAGATACGATGAATATTTGTTTCATTGTTTGCTACTAATGCTGCTAAAACTAAAGCACTAGAAGCTCTTAAATCTGTTGCCATTACATCAGTTCCACTTAACTGCGTTTTACCACGTACAGTTGCTGTGTGACCATTAAGTGTGATGTCCGCACCCATACGTTGTAGTTCACTAACGTGCATAAATCTATTTTCAAAAAGTTTTTCTTCTATGATTGAAACGCCATTAGCTTGTGTCGCAAGCGCCAGGAATTGTGCTTGCATGTCAGTTGGAAACGCAGGATATTCTTGTGTGATTATTTTCACAGGTTTTATTTCTTGTGCTGGATGGATGGTGATAGTATCTTTTGTAATAGTAAAAGTACTGCCCATCTCTTCAAGTTTAGCCAAAACTGCACTTAGATGTTTGGGTTCCACATCAGTAAGTGTAATTTCTGATTTTGTAATAGCACCAGCACAAAGATAAGTTCCGGCTTCTATACGATCAGGAATAACAGCAAATTCATCAATATTTATAAGTTTTCCATTTGTCCCGTGAATAGTTAAAATAGCTGTTCCTATGCCATCTATCTGCACACCACTTTTATTTAAAACTTCACAAAGTTGTACTACTTCAGGTTCTCTTGCTGCGTTTGTTATTGTTGTATTTCCATTAGCAAGTGCAGCAGCCATAACAATGTTTGCTGTTCCTGTTACTGTGATTTTATCAAAGATGATGTCACAGCCTTTGAGTCCATTGGGAGTTCTTGCTTCAATATAACCAGCTTTAATCTCTATTTTAGCACCCATTTGTTCTAATGCTTTTAAATGAAGATCAATTGGACGTTGACCTATTGCACAACCACCAGGAAGAGATACTTCACAGTGTCCAAATCTAGCTAAAATTGGCCCTAGTACTAAAATTGAAGCTCTCATTGTTTTTACAATATCATAAGTTGCTTTTGTTTCATGAAGTGTTGATGTGTCAACAAGAACCCTATCTTCTAAAAAATCACATTTAGCACCGAGATTTGAAAGGAGTTTTAAAAGAGTATTTATATCTGCTACATGAGGTAAATTTTTAATGTTTACGCTATTTTTTGCCAGAATCGTCATAGCTATGAGAGGTAAAGACGCATTCTTTGCCCCAGAAATTTTGATTGTACCGCTGAGTGAGTCAACACCTTGAGTTTTTAAGTAATCCATAAGTCTCTTTAGTAAAGTTGTTTTTTAAGTTAATGTAATTATATCTTAATATATTAACGAATCGGATGACAGAGTCAATAATTCTAAGTTACATTTATTTTGATATAATTTTATATAAAAACATATTATTTTAAACGAGGAACAAGAGAATGAGTTCAGCACTAGATAGGTTAAAAAGTTTAACAAGTAAAATATCTAGTTATGAAGTAGCTAGAAAAGAGAATTTAAAAATATTAGAAAATTTATTTAATGAACTTGCAATTTCAAAAAAAGTAGAAAGTTTTAATGAGCTTTTTGATTTTAAAGCAATAAATCTTTCTGGAGCTTCCCTTTTAGAAGAGAATTTGGGTGAAATAAAAAAGGGAAAATATTTACAAATTTTGGCAATAAGTTATAATAAAGAAGCAGTAGTTAAAAGTAAAAATACATCATTGGCTTATTTTGGAAGAGTTGAATTGGTGGATAGTGCATTAAAAGACAAGGTTGTAGAGTTTATTATTCGTTATAGGTTTGAAAAAAGTTTTATGACACTAGAGCATTACCACGGTATGTTGGAGCCATTTAAAAAAAGTGAATAGATTTTATTTTTTACTTTGGTTTTGGTGGGCGTTAAGGGTGACACTTTGTAGCGTTTTAATGGCTTTCTCATTGTCTTTTTTATTGAGTCTGTTTTTATATATTAACCGTGGAATGCAAGAGTTAAGCAATGAAGTACTTCTAGCATTATCCCAAATTTTTCTATTTTGGTTTGCCATTATTTGGAGTTTTACTCTGTTGGTAGCACTGTTTAGAAGTTTAAAATATATATTTAATTCTTGTCATAAGGGGTATAAACTCAATCTCCTGAGTTGTCCAAGTGAAGGTGAGAGTGAAGTCATCAAAACAATTGGCTATGGTGATTTGGTAAAGGTATTTAGACGCTGGTTAATGTTGATTATTTGGTTAGTTGGTGCGCAGATGATTTTAGCTGTTGCGTTTACAAAAATATTTACTTTTGATACTGCAATTTTTGAATGGTTTAATATATATGTACTTTATGCTTTTGTGTTAGTTGCAGGATATTTTTCATTTATGTTACTTGGAACTAGATGTAAAAAGGTTAAGGTCGTGAAATGTTAATATTTATAGATTTAGAAACTACGGGGCTTGAGGGTGAAGATAAAATATGTTCTGTTGCTATAATCGTAGTGGATAAGGAAGATACTTATTATAGGTATGAACTTATAAATGAAGGCAAAAAGATACCTGCTGAAGCCTCAAGTATACACCATATAACAAATGAGATGATAAAGAATAAACCTGCGTTTATAGATAGTGAGATTTATGAATTTTTACAAAAGAATAATAGTGAAGAGAATACACTTATAGCACATAATATAAAATTTGACTTAGAAAAACTCGCATCTTCTGGCTTTTTGTGGGTAGGAAACACAATAGATACATTAAGGGTAACTAAGCATCTAATTCCTGAATGTGAACTTTTTTCTTTACAAGTTTTAAGATATGAGCTTAAACTCTATAAAGAAGAAGAAAAAGAGAGTCAAAAGTGTGGAATTAAAGATGCTTTAATCGCTCATAATGCCTTAAGTGATGTTCTTGTTGTCAAACTGCTTTTTTCTTATCTTTTAGAGCTCTCAAGTGAAGAAAAGATGAGAGAGTTAAGCTTTAAAAATGTTTTGTTAGAGAAGTTTACCTTTGGTAAATACAAGGGAAAATACATAGAAGAAGTCTCTATGAATGATAGAGGATATCTAGAGTGGATGCTTGCAAATGTATCAGATTTAGATGAAGATTTAAAATATAGTGTTCACCACTATTTAGAAGGATAATTATGAAAGTTGCAGTAGAGTGCCAGTCACCTCTTTTACAAAAGTCGTTAGAACTTTTTTTAGCTAAATACTTAAGTTCACTTAAACAGTGCGATATAGTAGTACGCGATATAGAGTGTCTGAATGATGAGAGATGTTTTTATGTATCAAATCATAAAAACGCAGATTTAATAAAGCCATTCTCAAAATCTCAACTTATTTTAGCACTTGAAAAAAGATATGCAGAGTTAAAAGAAGGCACAATTGAAGATGAAATAATAGAAAGTAGTGAAAAACCTGAGAATGAGCCTATGGATTTTGATATCTTAGAAAAACGTATAGAGTATTTAACAAAAGAGTACCAAGAAAATATACTTAGAGCGGTAAAAGCATTTTATGAAAACTAACAGTAAAAAATTAACAAAAAAAATAATCTCCGGAAAATTTAAAGGTAAAATTTTAACTCTTCCATCAAAAGTAACGACAAGAAGTTCCAAATCTATAGTACTTGAGTCTTTTTTTAACACTCTACAATTTGACATAATAGACTCTACTTTTGTTGAGGTCTTTTCGGGAAGTGGTTCAATCGGTCTTGAAGCATTGAGTCGTGGTGCTAAAAAGATACTATTTATGGAAAAAGATAGAGATGCTCTGCGTACTTTAAAAGCCAATATCTCTCTGACTGATCCAAGTTCATGTGAAGTTTTTAGCGGAGATAGTTTTGAGAACATAAACGCAGTAGTGAAGAGTTTGAAAAAACAAAATGAAGAGGCATACTTCTACATCGACCCACCATTTAGCATACGTGAGGGGATGGAAGATATCTATGAAAAAATGATAAACCTTATAGCTTCTCTGCCTAAAGAAGTTGTTAAATTAATAATCATAGAACATATGACAGGATTAGAAATTCCAGAAAGTATAGGCAAATATAGTCTAAAAAAATCAAAAAAGTTTGGAAATACCACTTTAACATATATGATTTAAAATGTTACATTAAGTCACTATTTCTCTATGTCGTTATACTTCTAAATGGTATTAATAACACTAAGGGAAAAATTAAGAAGAAGTATAATCAAATCAATCGTAGTTCTATTTTTAGGTGTTTTTATAAGTGAATGTAAGAAAGGAAAGTAATTTTAGACCATAAAGATTATAACCTTATAAATGAGACTGCAATAGTAAAGAATGACCCAAAATTCCAAGTCAAATCTGGAAAAGTGGAACTTAAATATAACTGGAGTTTTAGAAATACAACTCCTAGCTATTTAAACGCAGAATAAACTGGAATAGAACTTGCTGAATCTTGAGTAATTCAAGGAAAACAGCAATGAAATTATTTTTACTCTTCTTACTTTTTTTATCATCACTTCAAGCGACTAAGATAAATGACGTGGCTAATATAGTCGGTGTTCGCGAAAATCAGCTTATCGGTTACTCTTTAGTTGTTGGACTTCAAAAGACTGGTGATGGAACAACTTCAAAGTTTACCCTTCAATCAATTGCAAATATGCTTAAGTCTATGGACATAGATATGGATGCTATTGATATAAAATCAAAAAATGTTGCAGCTGTTGTTGTGACTGCTACAATGAAGCCTTTTGCAAGACAGGGTGATATGTTTGATATTACAGTCTCTTCAATCGGAGATGCTAAGTCTTTAGAAGGTGGAACACTTTTGATGACTCCATTAAAAGGGGTTGATGGAAAGATTTACGCACTTGCTCAAGGCTCTATAAGTATTGGTGGACGAAATCTGAGAGGATCAGGCTCTGAAACCCATCCAACTACAGGTGTTGTTTATCAAGGTGGTTTTATTGAGAGAGAGATTAATATAGACCTTTATCATCAAGAATATGCAACACTTTCACTTAAAGAATCAGGTTTTAAAAACGCAGTTGCTATACAAAAAGCAATCAACGGATTTTATAATACTCAAGTTGCAGTTGCTATGGATTCAAGAAGTATTAAGCTGAAAAAACCAGATAATAAATCGATGATAGAATTTTTGGCAGATGTTCAAGAAATAGAGATGAATTATGTGCCTAAAAATAAAATTATCATAAATGAAAGAACAGGAACAATTGTCGCTGGTATTGAGATTAAAGTGAGACCAATTATTTTAACACATGGTGATATTACTATAAAAATAGTTGAACAAACTATTATGTCTAAACCAGAAGGTTCAATGGCTGTTGATGACAACTTAGTAATCGGACTTAATGAAAATGAAATTTACACAAAAGAAGGCACAACTACAGTGGCAAATCTAGTAAGATCTTTACAAAAACTAGGAGCTACTCCTAAAGATATTATTTCAATTTTAGAATCTATGAAGAGTGCAGGAAGTATATCTGCTGACTTGAAGGTAATCTAATGAGTTATTATGGTTTAAATTCATTAAACACTCAGATACAGGGTGTATCACAACAACATACTATTCCAAAGATAGATCCAAAGGCTGAAAACGCAGAACTGAGAGCGCAAACTGATGCTTTTGAATCTGTAATACTTAAAATGCTTATGGACAATGCTATGAAAGATGAAGAAAATCTTTTTTCAAAGCAAAATGATCCAGGGGATAAGATATATAAGTCAATGTACCGAGATGAGTTAAGCAAGGCTAGTGCAGGGGGATTTGGATTTTCACAAATGTTATATGATTATTTGAGTCAGAAGTCCTAAGTTTTTTGTCTAATATGTCGATATAGTTGTAGATGAAAAAAACTTTTATAGTTAAAGTAAAGGACAAGTTATGATTTCACAAACAAATGGCTCTGCCGTTCGTACAGCGTATGCAAATAATTTTGGCGAATCAAAAGAGATGAAAGGTGCTTCAAAAGCAACAGTTTCTTCTCAAGGTGATACAAGCAAAATAGAACAAATAAAAGAGTCTCTCGCATCGGGAGATTACAAAGTTGACTTAGAGGCATTGTCTAAAAAAATTGCCGAAGAGTTATTGTAAAAATATAAAATAAAACAGGGGTTAGATATGTTGTCTCATCATTTACAGAGTGCTTTGAACGACTTAAAAGATTTAATTAAAATCACTGAGTCGGATATACAAGATATAAAAGTAGCAAAGAATGATTCTCAATTTGAAAGATTATCGCTTAAAGAAGACAAGTTAAAAAGTTTTGAGCAAAAAAAAGCGATGATTGATCATGAAATTTCTACTCTGATGACAGCACATCCTGAAACAGAACTTCCTAAACTTTTAAGTGAAGAGCAACATAACTTACTTGATCAACTTAAAATAGAACTCTCTAATCTCAGAGTGGCAAATAAGCATTATGCGAAACTCGTTTTAACTGTTAGTAATTTATATAATACATTTTTAGAAAGATTAGTTCCTACAGAGATGCAAGGTTATAATAAAGTTGCATCCAAAGATCCTTCTATTTTGGAAGTGAGAGTATAAGATGGCATCTATTTTTAACGCATTACATATTGGTTATAGTGGCTTAAACGCAGCACAAGTAGGAATCGATACTACTGGGCATAATATTGCAAACGCAGAGACGGAAGGCTATACAAGACAAAGAGTGGTTACTGCTGCTTCAACGCCTACAAATATGGCAGAGGGGAATGTTGGTAATGGTACTGACATCATGGATATACAGAGGGTTTTTGATAACTTCGTTTTTGATAGATATGCAGCAGTGTCTTCGGACAAAGAGTTTAGTGATTATGAGAAAAAAACACTTGAAGAACTTTCTACCTATTTTCCAGAAATTGATGGGGTTGGTGTCAAAGCCGACTTAGTAGAATACTATAATATGTGGCAGACTTTTGCTGACAATCCTGATAATGATGCAATTAAAGTTGCGTTGGCTAAGCAGACAGAGACACTTTCAGCGCATATTATACAAACACAAGATCAAGTACAGCATCTTCAAAGTCAAGTTAATGAAGATCTTGCGGTAAATATAAATCAAGTTAATCAATTAGCAGAAGAACTTGCCGGCATAAATATAGCGATTGAAGTTGCAGAGGCTGATGGCATAGGATATACAGCGAATGATTTACGTGATAAACGCAACGTTATTGAAAGAACTTTATCTAGACTAATTGGTAGTGATGTTAATCAGGGTCAGTTAACTGCAAATATGCAGATTGATAGTAGTTCAAACACAAGAACAGGAAGTTATACACTCAGTGTTAATGGCTTTAATCTTGTGGATGGAAGTACATATCATCCTCTTCATCTTTCTAAAGAAAATAGTTCATCAGGATTTTATGAAGTTTCTTATGAGAGACAAGACGGCACTCTTCTACCAATGGAAGAAAAAATTACTGGTGGTAAAGTGGGTGCAATATTTGATCTTAGAGGTGGCGCTCTTGATACAACAAGTGGAATGCCAACGGATGGCGTTTTACAAAACGTTATTAGCCAATTTGATGCTTTTGCAAAAGGTTTGATAGAAGCGACAAATAATATATATGCTTCATCATCAACAACAAATATGCAGTCCAATGTTTTAGAGATTGATTCTACAAATACGCTACTGGCATCTTCTTTAAATATTAATGAGGGTTCTTTTAATATAATTGTATANGATATCGATGGTAATGCTGTGGCTACAAGAGCTATTGATATAAATGCTGCAACTACAATGAGTGGTATCATCCCCTCAAACTCAATTCAAGGTCAGATTGGTAATAACATAGATGATAATGGTGATTCAAATGGGCTTAATGACATTGATGACTTTATAAATTTTAATTTTACCCCATCTGCATCGGGAGAGTTAAGATTGGAACTTTCCATGGATGCTCTTTCTGAATCTCAAGGTTATAGATTTGCGATTGAAGATAATTTGAAAGATGGCACATATAAATCAGGAACAAATTTCGCTGGTGCTTTAGGTCTTCATAGATTTATGGATGGTGATAATGCTAGTAATATTGATTTAAATCTTTCGCTTAGCGATAATCCAACGAGAATTTCAGCTGGATATGCAGGAACTGCTGGTGATAATAGAATTGCATTAAATATGGTTCAGCAACAATTTGAAACATATGATTTTAATATTGGAAATCAAACTTATGATACTTCTTTGTATGGAATGTTTGATATAACAGCTACCTATGTTGGCACAAGTACAAATGCAGCTATTACAAGGAATGAAACAGTATCAACACAATTTAATGCTACTCAAATGGAATATTATAGTGTTTCAAAAGTAAGTATTGACGAAGAGATGACAAATCTTATTAAATATCAAACATCGTACGGTGCTGCTGCAAAAATAATAACAACGATTGATGAAATGATGCAGACTCTCTTAGGTATTAAGCAGTAAATCGTTTGAATGCCAAAATTTAGCATATTTATATTAGCATTAGTATTTCTGTTTTCCATATTTGGTTCTTTTTTTTATACAACTGATGCATATTTATTAGATAGTAACTCTATTCTTGTGGAGCCTTCGTTAGAGCATTTACTCGGAACAGATAGATTGGGGCGAGATATTCTAGCTCGTCTTATTGAAGGTGGAAAAATTTCACTTATTATAGGTGTCGGAAGTGCATTTATTGCATCTTTGATCGGGCTTATTTTAGGTTCTATGGCCGGATATTTTAGAGGTGGTGTTGACAAAGGTTTCATTGTTATGGTGGATCTTTTCTTAACCTTTCCGACTTTCTTTTTGCTGTTAGCCCTAGTAAGTTATGTAAACGCATCTGCATGGGTTTTAATAGTAATTATATCTATTACAGGATGGATGACAACCGCAAGATTAATTCGTTCTGAGAGCTTTAAAATTACTTCGCAACCATATGTGAAAATACTCAATATTGCCAATGTAAGTAAAATAAAAATTCTTTTTAAATATTATGCACCAATATTAGCACCAATATACTTTGTAAGTTTTACTTTTGGTGTTGGTGGAGCTATTTTGGCAGAGTCTGGGCTTAGTTTTTTAGGTCTAGGCATAGTTGCCCCGCAGATGAGCTGGGGAACTATACTTAGTGGTGGAAAAGATGTTGTAGAGATCGCTTGGTGGGTGAGTTTTTTTCCCGGACTTATGATATTTTTAGTTACATTCTCTCTTATAAATATATCAAATTATTTACAGCAGTTAACAAATAAAAAACAGATTCAAAACTAAGGACTAAGCAATGAAAGAGACAAAAATAGGTTATTACTTTATTGTAATGGCAAGTGTCATCATCGTTTTAGCGGGTGTTAAAAATGCTTCAGAAATTATTGTACCTTTTTTGTTATCTCTTTTTTTAGCGATTATTTTACTTCCAACATACAATTTTTTTAATAAGAAAGGCCTACCAGAAAGTATCTCGTTAGTTTTAGTAATTGGAATATTTATCTTGTTAATCACTTTAGTTGCTAGGCTTATTGGCTCATCCATCCATGATTTAAACGCGAATATAAATTTTTACTCCCAACAGCTTTCTGTTTATTATCACTCCTTAGTCATTTTAGGCTCAAAAATTGGGATAGAAATATCTGTAGAAGAACTCTCGAGCGTAATTAATTCAAAACAAATTATGTCTTTTGTGAGTAATATTATGCAGAGTATAGGTTCAATGTTTACAAATGGTTTTGTTGTCTTGTTAACTATTATATTTATGCTTTTAGAATCTAAAAATTTTAAGACTAAGATAGCGTTTGCAGGAAAAGGTAATAGTGCTGTTTCGCATATTGAAAAAATTTCTTCCCAGATAAAAGAGTATATGGTTTTAAAAGCTATTATTTCGATGTTCACAGGCTTAATTGTATGGATAGCTCTAGTAATCATTGGAACTGATTACGCTTTTCTTTGGGCTGTAGTTGCGTTTTTATTTAATTTCATACCAAATATAGGCTCGATTATAGCAGCTGTTCCAGCAGTTCTTTTGACTTTAGTTCAGCTCGGTGCGTTTAGCTCTATAATCGTTTCCTTATTATATATTGTAATTAATGTATTAATTGGTTCAGTTGTTGAACCAAAAGTTATGGGAAAAGGTTTAGGTCTTTCAACATTAGTTGTATTTTTATCATTAATATTTTGGGGATGGCTACTTGGAATAGTGGGAATGTTACTATCCATACCTCTGACAATTATGGTGAAAATAATATTAGACGAGAATGAAAAAACAAGATGGATATCTGTTTTATTAGGCAGTGGTGACGATTTAAAACTAAAGTAAGTAAAACACAAGAGCAAAATTGCTACAATGCCTCAGATATTAATTTAGGATTTACTTTGATTTTAATGATAGATAACTATGATAGTTTTACTTATAATATTGTTCAATATTGTAGAGAACTAGGAGCTGATTTAAAAATTATCAGAAATGATGAGATGAGTGTTCAAGAGATTGAAAAATTAAATCCAGAAAAAATTATTATATCTCCTGGTCCTGCTTCTCCTGATGAAGCAGGAATTACTTTGGAGGTAATTGAATACTTTAAAGATAAGTTACCAATTTTAGGTATCTGTCTCGGACACCAAAGTATTGCTCAAGTTTTTGGTGGAGATGTTGTTCGTGCAAAAAATATGATGCATGGTAAAACATCCAGAATGAAGCAAGTTGACAGTTGTGTAATATTCAAAGATTTACCACAAGAATTTGTGGGAACAAGATATCACTCTTTAATTGTCGACAAGCAAACTCTTCCTGATATCATTGAACCAAAAGCATACAGTATGGATGATGAAGAGATTATGGCTCTTAAGATAAAAGACAAAGATATATATGGCATACAGTTCCATCCTGAATCAATAATGAGTGAATATGGGCACGAAATGATAGGAAATTTTTTAAAACTATGATTCATAGGCTCATATTTTTCAGTATTCTTCTGATTGATGCCATTATACTCTTCTTTCTAACTAACGAAATATCCATCTCCTATCATGAAGCGGATCTTTTATATGGTGATTTCTCATTTCTTCAATTACTAGTTAATATTTCGCTGTATTGTTTCGGACAAAATGACTTTGCACTGCGTTTACCAATGATTATATTGCATTTGTTAAGTGTATTACTTTTAAATGAAATCTCTAAAAAATATGTTGAATCATCAAAAAATAGATTATGGCTTATTTTATTATTTGTATTGCTTCCTGGTGTCGTAAGTTCTTCTTTAATAGTAAATAGCGCAGGTTTATTGATTTTTGGAGTATTGTTATTTGTATATATTTATGAGAAGTATTCAGAGAAATTTATTTATCTGTTGTTACCAATCTATGCATTCATTGATGCTGGATTTATATATCTTTTTTTAGCCTTAATGGCATATTATTTATTAAAGAAAGAAAAATATCATTTTTTATATGCTTTAATCATATTTATATTCTCATCATATATATATGGTTTTGAAGTCCATGGAAAACCAAGCGGACATTTTTTAGATACTATTGGAGCTTATGCTGCAGTATTTAGTCCTATCATATTTGTTTATATTTTTTATGCACTCTATAGAAGATACTTAACAGAAAAAATTGATTTAGCCTGGTATATCGCTTCTAGTGCACTCTTAATATCTTTAATATTGTCATTTCGACAAAAAGTCTCAGTGGAATACTTTGCACCCTATTTAATGCTTGCCTTACCGTTAGCGGCTCAAACATTTATTAGTTCTTACAGGGTGAGATTAAAGATGTTTAGAAAAAACTACAAAGCTATTTTTGTAGTTTCTTTTATACTATTGTTTATAAATACATTAGTATTACTATTTAATAAAGAGCTTTATCTCGTTATAAATAATCCAAAAAAACATTTTGCATATGACATGCATATAGTAAAACCCTTAGCCAAAAAGTTGAAATCACAAGGTATTTATTGTGTGAATACAGATGCAGAAACAGAAATAAGATTAAGATTTTATGGCGTTTCACATTGTAAAAAGTATATTTTAGTAACCAACAAGAATAGAGGGAAAAAAGATACAGATGTAACAATTAGTTACAGAAATATCGTTTTATATTCGGCTAATGTTACAAAACTAAACAAAGAATGAATCTATATTAATACAATATATAAACACAAGATATACATCAATAATAATATGCTAGAATGATTTTTAAATATCAAAATAGGGAGTTTCTATGGCTCAAAAAGCGATACGAGAATATGATGCTAAGTCAATCTTAGCAAAGCACTGGGATAAATATTTTCCAGATTTTACTTATGCATACGAAACAGTTATGGTTCAAAATGGATCAGAATTACTTGAAGCTGCGAAAACTAAAACTTGGTTAAATGAAAAAGCATTAGTTGCAAAACCAGATATGTTGTTTGGTAAACGTGGTAAAAATGATTTAGTTCTATTTAGAGATACTAAACCAGGTGATGTTTCTTTAGCTAAAGCTGCGAACTGGATTGATGAGAAGTCTTCAACTGAGCAATCTGTGTATTTTTCATTTGACGGTGATACTCCTACCGGTGAAGCAAGTGTTGATAAATTAACTCACTTCATTGTTGAACCATTTACTCCACATGAACAAGCTGAAGAATATTATGTTTCTGCAACTTGTGTAGGTGACAATGATGTTATTTATATGTCAGCAGAAGGTGGTATGGAAGTTGAAGAAGGTTGGGATGAAAAAGTTACTGAAGTAGCATTTCCAATTACTGCCACTGAAGAAGAAATTGCACAAAAGATCAGAGCAAATGTACCTGCTGATGTAGCTGAAAAAGATAAAGCACAATTTGCTGAATTTTGTATAGGTTTCTTTAGAGCATACCGCGAGTTAAACTTTGCATACCTTGAAATTAATCCGTTTGTGATGCAAGGGAATAAAATTGAATTATTAGATATGGTTGCTAAACTTGATGATACTGCTGGTTTTATGATGGTAGAAGAGTGGGGTAATGTTGAATATCCAACTGCATTTGGTATGGAAGCTAAATCTCCTGAAGTTGAAGCCATTGAAGAAGCTGATGCAAAAACAGGTGCGTCACTTAAACTGACTTTACTTAAACCAGAAGCTAGAATCTGGACTATGGTAGCAGGTGGTGGTGCTTCAGTTGTTTATGCTGATACTATTGCTGACTTTGCTGGTATTGATGATCTTGCTAACTATGGAGAGTATTCAGGTGGTCCAACTACTGGTGAAACAAAATTTTATGCAGAGACTCTTCTAGATCTTATGACTAGAGAAAAAGATGCTCAAGGTAGAGATAAAATTTTAATTATCGGTGGGGCTATTGCCAACTTTACTGACGTTGCAAAAACATTTACAGGTATTATCCAAGCATTTGAAGAATATGCAGATAAAATGAAAAAAACTGGTATTAAAATCTACGTTAGACGTGGTGGACCAAACTATGAAAAAGGTTTGAAAGACATTAAAGAAGCGGCAGATAAGTTAGGTTTATATATTGAAGTTTATGGACCAGAAACGCATGTTACAGACATCGTTCGTATGGCACTAGAGAAGTAAGGAGAAAATATGCAACAACTATATACAAAAGACACACAGGCTATTTTTTGGAATAACAATACAACTGCTATTCAAAGAATGCTTGATTATGATTATACAATACAAAGAAAAACTCCTTCAGTAGCTGCAATTGTAGCTCCGACAAGTGGAAATAAATTTGAGAAGTTCTTTTATGGTCCTGATGAAGTTATGATTCCTTTATTTAAAACTACTGCTGAAGCAAAAGCTGCTCAACCACAAGCGGATGTACTTTTAAACTTTGCATCATTTAGAACTGCTTATGATGTAACTATGGAAGCATTAGAGATTGGTGGTTTTTCGTCAATAATGATTACTGCTGAAGGTATCCCTGAAAGACTTGCTCGTGCAATGAATCAAACAGCACGTGAAAAAGGTGTTGTTGTAATTGGACCTGCTACTGTTGGAGCTATTACTCCAGGTGCATTTAAAGTTGCAAATATTGGTGGTACTATTACTAATATTGTTAATTCCAAACTTCACCGTGCAGGTTCATGTGGGCTTGTGACTCGTTCGGGCGGTTTATTTAATGAGCTGTCTAATATTATCTCTATTAATGCTGATGGTATAGCTGAAGGTGTTGCTATTGGTGGTGACCGCTTTGTAGGATCTGTTTTTATTGATAACTTACTTAGAATGGAAAAAAATCCTGAAGTAAAATATATGATTTTATTAGGTGAAGTTGGTGGGACTGAAGAGTATAAAGTAATCGAAGCTATTAAATCAGGTGCTATTACTAAACCAGTTATTGCATGGTGTATTGGTACAATCGCTAAATATTATGATTCTGGTGTTCAGTTTGGTCATGCAGGTGCTTCTGCAAATGGCGAAATGGAGACAGCTGAGTTTAAAAACAGAGCGATGGCAGAAGCGGGAATTCATGTTCCAGCATCATTTAATGATTTACCAGCAATGATTAAAAAAGTATTTACCGAGCTGAACTTAGCGGAGATTCCTGAGCCAGAAATGAGTATTTGTCCTACAGTTAGAAGAAGTAAAGAGTTTATCTGTACTATTTCTGATGACCGTGGTGATGAGTGTACATATGCAGGTTTCCCAATTTCTTCTGTAGCTACTCCAGATACTGGAAAAGGTATCGGTGATGTTGTTTCATTATTATGGTTTAAGAAACAATATCCAAAATGGGCAACAGATTTTATTGAAACTGTAATTAAAACAGTTGCTGACCATGGCCCAGCTGTTTCAGGTGCACATAATGCAAAAGTAACAGCACGTGCTGGAAAATCTGTTGTTGAATCACTTGTGACTGGTCTTTTGACAATTGGTCCAAGATTTGGTGGTGCTATTGATGGTGCAGCTGAGCACTTTAAATATGCAGATGATAATGGTTTAGATCCTAAAGCATTCTTAAATCATATGAAAAAATTAGGAATACCAATTCCAGGTATTGGTCACCGTATTAAATCTCTTAAAAATCCAGACCTACGTGTTAAAGGTTTAATGGATTATGCAGCAGAAAACTTTCCAGCAACTCCACTTTTGGATTATGCGAGAACTGTTGAAGCTCTTACTACATCTAAAAAAGAGAATCTTATCTTAAATGTTGATGGTACAATCGGAATCTTAATGGTGGATATGTGGAGAGCATTAGGTTACTCAGAAGAAGAAATTAATGAATTTATTGCTTCGGGTACTCTAAACGCATTCTTTATAGTTGGTCGTTCAATTGGTTTCATAGGTCATGTACTTGATGAAAAACGTCTTGCAATGCCTATGTATAGACATCCAATGGATGATATTCTTTATGACGTTCAAGTAGCAGAAAAAATATAGTTTTTCAAACTCAAGGATCTTCTCCTTGAGTTCTTCTTAATATTTAATAATAATTTTCCTTTTAAAATCCAATAATTCTGCTATAATTTATTATATTTAATTAATTTAGGTAATCTATGAAAAAAGCATTTACGATGTTAGAACTAGTTTTTGTAATAGTTGTTGCGGGAATATTAGCATCACTTATCATCCCTAGTACAAAAACAAATCCGTTGAAAGAAGCAGCAGTGCAATTGTTATCACATATAAGATATACTCAGCATTTGGCGATGATAGATGATAAGTATAATGCTAATGATAATGAATGGTATAAAGGTAGATGGCAATTAATATTTTATGATGGAGTAAATTCTAACGGTGTACCTTCATACACGATTTTTTCGGATAATCCAGGGTATAGTGGTGACCCAAGTTCAGGAGAAATTGCTATTGATCCTCAAAATAAAAGCAGATTAATGACGGGTGGTTATAGCGGTTCTAGTCAGTTGGATGTAACAAGTACAAATTTTATAGGTATGAAAAGTATGAATTTAGGAATGCAATATGGAGTTATAGGATATGACTTAAATGGAGGATGCAATGGAGCAAGAATCTCCTTCGATTATCTTGGCAGACCTATAAAAGGTGATTTAAGTACAATGACAGCAGCTTATAAGGCTGGAACACAAAGGTTGATAGTATCAGATTGTAATATAACTATAAATAGTCTTAATGATAGCATTTCAATTACTGTAAAAGCTGAAACAGGATATGCAAAAATAAATTATTAATCAGTAGAAAAAACAATATTAAAATTTTTACAGAATCTTTTCAGATATTAAGCTACACCT
>JGI997J19993_1000149_pt1 | contig 25152 bp, 26 predicted proteins | sample Etolagbewater25m_FD_19993 | JGI IMG/M metagenome (IMG submission 19993)
CTAGGTTTTGGAAATTTGCCTTGTCTGGCTAGTGTGTAGATATGTTGTTTTGAAATGGTCGTTAGAGTTGATACTTCACTAATTCGAATTAGCTTAATTTGGCCTTGTCCAGTTAGGACTTTTTGTGATTCTTGCTTGTTCATTTTGTATTACCTAAGCTCATAGTTACCCTTGCGGGCTTAGGTACTATTTAAATTTAATGGTGACTGTATGTGTGATTAGGTAATTGGGTAAGGTAGCCCCCATGATAAAGGCTAAGAGAGCAATAAAACCCCTTAAATAAAGGCTAAAAGAGGGTAAGGTACTTTTTCATTTTTTTGGATTAACAACCGTGCTTACCCTTTCATAAAAGGCGTTAGACTGATCTGGATAATGTTTTTGAAGCCATGTTTTTAACCTATTTGTTACAGACTGCCTTTGATTGCCCTCTCCATTAATAAAAATCGCTTGATGAGCTTGCACGGCAATATCCAACTCTTTAGCGTAATATGGGCTTTCTTTGTCTTGAAAACTCATAATAGGCTCTTCACGTTTAATGCTATCTAACTCACTTACCTCATCACTATTTAATTTATGATCAATACCTAAGTGCTTTTGTTCAAGCCCATTATTAAATCCCATGATTTCCTGTTTGATTTGTAATTCAAACTTTTTAACATCCTCACCTTTTACTTTATAAATTGAAGGATTGCGGATAGGACCGCTGGAGATGACGCCAATATATCCGGCAAGACGAGAACCGCTAAACCATGTGCTAAAAGTTCTGAATCTGATATTAGTCTCTGAGAGAATTTCCACCGTTTCACTCGGTGTTTTTTTCCATCTTTTCGCTAATTTATCCAGTCGAATTTCGACACCTACAACAACAAAATGATCAATATCTAGAGAATGTTTATATCCTTTAATTTCATTATGATCTGGTAATAACAATTTAAAACCCTCCCAGGTTCATATCCACTGTCTTAAATAAGGTGGTGCGGTCAGGGGGTGGATAATCCCTTTTCGAATGGCCGTTCTAGGCCGCACCAGTTCTGTTCTGTTTGCTTAACTACCAGAATAAAAAGGTTAAGCGTGTATAGGGTCGCTTTCCCCTAGTTCAAACTTTAGCCCTAAGGCCTGCACGACCTTAAACACGGTTTCAAAACGCGGGTGTTTACCTGAGCCAAACGCCTTGTAAAGGCTTTCACGGCCTAGGCCCGTTTGCTCTGAAATAATAGCCATACCCTTAGACCTTGCCACAACCCCAATCGCCTCTATAAATAAGGCGGGGTCGTTCTCTTCTAAACAGGCCTCTAAATAGGCTTTAACGTCCTCTGGGGTTTCTAGGTAGTCCGCTGGATTATAGGCGGCTGTTTTAATCTGTTTTGTTGAGTTCATTTAGCCAGTTCCTTACTCGATCACTATCTTTAATTTTTTGAAGCGAACATTAAACGGGGCTTTGCCGTTTTTGATAAATTTATGAATCACAATCATACCTAATATGTATCCCTCTAGATACTAAAACCATTCTTTTTTACTTAAAAATAGGCTTTTTAATGTGTTTTGTACCGCCTGTACCTGTGCTGTACCTGCAATAGGTACAGGCTCTAGCCCTTTCTGGTAAAGGCTTGTACCGCCTGTACCGCTTGTACCTATGAAAAAAACGAATGTATCACGGTACACAGTTATTAAACGGCCTAAATTTTGGGGCCGTTTTAGTCGTTCTGTTTTACTTGACGGCAATGGGCAACTTTAAAACAACATCTCAATACTTTTACTTTTCGCCCATTGGGGTCAGGCCTGCCAAAGTTAAAAGAGTGCTTTACTACTGGCTTTTCATAAAGGGAACAACATCACCCCCAGCTTTTAACCCATCTAAATAATTAGCCCATGCTTGCATCATCTCTTTACGTTGCGGTAGGTACTGGGCTTTGTTGTATGCCCCTCGTACTTTGTTTGTTTCTTCATGGGCTAGTTGCTTCTCTATGAGGTCGCCCATAAAGCCCATCTCATTTAACAGCGTGCTAGCGGTATGCCTAAAGCCGTGGAAGGTCTGAACGTCTTTAAAGCCTAAACGGTGTAATGCGGGGTTAAGGGTTTGCTCACCAAGGGGGCGGGATTGGCTTCTAGGGCTGGGAAATAAAAATTCACATGAACCGCTTAAAGGATTCATAAACTCTATGATCTCTAACACCTTTGAGGAAATGGGCACGATATGGGGACGTTTTTTCTTCATGCGTTCAGCTGGTATATCAATCACCCTATTATCAAGGTCGATTTCTTCCCATCTAATGCCGGCAATTTCTTTAGAGCGAAGAAAAACATAAGGGGCAAGCTCTAGGGCTTTTTGTGTGCTTATATCGCCTGCATAATCATCTATGGCCCTAAGTATTTGGGTTAATACTTTGGGGTCGGTGGTATGGGCGTAGTTCTTCTTTTCGGCTTTTTGAAATATGTCGTCTGGTAGTTCGCTTGCGGGGTTGCGTTCACAATGACCAAAACCGATACCAAACTTAAATATGCGGTTTGTGTATTGCTTGATTCGTCTGGTTGTCTCTACCCGACCCCCTTGCTCAATTAACTTGAGGGCCTTAATAACATCCATTGGCTTAATCTCTTCAAGCGGTAAAGCCCCTAGACTGGGTAACAGATGTTTTTCTATTCGCTCTCGAATATCTCTTGAATGAGCGTATACCCATGTTAGAGAGTTGTGCTTATGCCAAATTAAAAACAAGTCGTTAAAGGTCATTTTTGCCTCTTCAACTTTTAATACTTCGGCCTCAAGCTTGCGGGCCTCTTGAGCCTCTCTCTTATGCTGAGTGGGGTTAATGCCTTTATCGAGCAATTCACGGGCCTGATCTCTTTTGGCTCTGGCAGCCGCTAGACCAATCAAAGGATATTCACCTAAAGACATCATTGAGGCTTTAGCTTCAAAACGATAACGAAAACGCCATATTTTTACACCCGACGGTTTTACCTCGATTGCTAACCCGCTTGAATCTGCTATTCGATAAACTTTTTCTTTGGGCTTTAACTTTTTCAGCTGGGTATCAGTCAAAGGCATGCAGGCCCCCTATTGAAGGTGAGAGAGTGTCAAATTGTGAGTACGATATTAATAGTGGATTAAAGAACTCTACCCGTACTCACGTTCATACTCACAATCATACTCACTTTTTTCTAAGCTTCAATAGTATCTAATAAGTGCTGATAATAGCCGATAATTAGCTAAGTTGTTGATTTTACCTTGTTTAGGGCATAAAAAAAGCCCGCATAATATGCGAGCTTCTCAAAATTTGGTGATGGACTAGGGATTCGAACCCCAGGAGGGCTACAAACCCTCAACAGTTTTCAAGACTGCCGCCTTCAACCACTCAGCCAGTCCACCTTGTTTTGATGTGGCGTATTATAAAGTGCTTAGAGATTATTGCAAGGCCTTTTATACTATTTTAACTATTATTTTATTTATTTAGACATGCCGGCTCAAACTTATGCAAACGAATAGCAAACAAAACAATAACTTATGTGATTTAAGCTTCAATGAGCAGTGTTATGCCCTGTTACTGAAAATTCCTAAAGGGCGCGTCACAACCTATAAAGCAATGGCCGAAGCTTTAGATACCAAGGCATACCAAGCGGTCGGCAATGCCATGAATAAAAACCCTAACCCTATTACGGTTCCCTGTCATCGTGTGGTTAACAGTGATGGACGTTTAGGAGGCTATGCATTTGGTTTAGAGAAGAAAGTCGCTTTACTCAAACAGGAAGGTGTTGAAGTTTCAGAGAACCGTATTGTTAATTTTAGAAGTGTGTTTTTTGAGTTTACAAAGTAAGGTGTTTAAAGCGGTACTTGAACATAAGACATAAAAAAACCATCGAGCAATTCTGCCTTGTCGATGGTTCTTTTTACACAATTTTTACACAATGACGATTTAAAACTAATTATATGCTCTCAATGCCACCCATATAAGGGCGAAGCACTTCTGGCACGGTAATGGTGCCATCGGCATTTTGATAGTTCTCTAATACCGCCACTAAAGTTCGCCCAACAGCTAAACCTGAGCCATTTAAGGTATGAACCAACTGAGGTTTCTCTTTGTCGACTCGGAAACGTGCCATCAAACGACGCGCTTGGAAGTCTTCAAAGCTCGAGCAAGATGAAATTTCACGATAGACCTGCTGTCCCGGTAACCACACTTCTAAGTCGTAAGTTTTAGCGGAAGAGAAACCAATGTCGCCGCCACACAAGGCCATGACTCGATACGGCAATTCTAATTTTTGTAAAATCGCTTCAGCATGCCCTGTTAGCTCTTCTAAAGCTTGCAAAGAGGTGTCTGGGTGAACGATTTGCACCATCTCAACTTTTTCAAATTGGTGCTGACGAATTAGGCCACGCGTATCACGCCCGTAAGAACCGGCTTCTGAACGAAAACACGGTGTGTGACCCACAAACTTTAATGGCAGAGAAGCGGCGTCTAAAATCTCGTCACGTACTAAGTTGGTAATAGGTACTTCGGCAGTTGGTATCAAATACAGGTCACGGTCGCTGGTGTCGTGCTCGTCGTTTTTGCTAATTTTATATAAATCGGCTTCAAACTTAGGGAGCTGGCCAGTGCCACGTAAACTGTCTTGGTTTACTAGATATGGCACGTACACCTCTTCGTAGCCGTGGGCTGCGTGGGTGTCCAACATAAACTGAGTTAGGGCGCGTTGCATTTTAACCAACGGCCCTTTTAAGACAGAAAAACGTCCGGCGGCGACTTTAACCGCTGCGTCGTTATCATACCAACCGCGTGCTTCAGTTAAATCAACGTGGTCTTTAACGTTAAAATCGAACTCAGCGGGCGTGCCCCATTTGCGAATTTCAACATTGTCCTCTTCATCTAAACCGGCTGGTGTCGATTCGTGAGGCAAATTAGGAATGCTAACGTAAATTTTTTCAATCTCAGCTTGCACCTCGTTAGAGGCTTGTTCAGCTGCTTCAAGTTGTGTTTTTAAACTCTCAACTTCAGCTAATAGCGGTGCAATATCTTCGCCCATGGATTTGGCTTTACCAATGCCTTTTGAACGGCTATTACGCTCGGCTTGCAACTCTTGCGCTTTGGTCTGTAACTCTTTACGTTGTGCTTCTAATGCCTGAATTTTGGCGGTGTCTAATTCATAACCACGAATCTTTAATTTTTCAGCAACGGTTTCTAAGTCGGATCTCAGTAGCTTGGCGTCTAACATGGTAAGTCTCTATCTTGATTCAATTGATGGTGAGTAAGGGCTGGCGGTCTTTAGGCAGATAACCACTAAATAAATTGCCAGTGCTAATATGTGGGCTATTCTAACATTTCTGATGGCATTTACCGTAATGGAATTCACCGCAAATAGGCGGTTAGGTTAATCACGACTAAAGGTCAGTTTAATCATCACAATCAACGCATTGGCCAAGGCTTTTGGAGCTGACAAACAAACGCGGTGTTGCCTCATAGGCAGGCCTGCTAACTTTGATAAAGATTCGCGCCTTGAACCCATTTGCATTCTGTGTTGTATTTAAGATTACTCATCCACCGTTGCTAAATCAATTGATACCGTATTTATTGGATAGGCTTTAAACATCGGCCACCAAACAGGATAGTACAGAGGGGAAATGAGAATTCTAAAGGTGGCGTTAACCCACTGTTTAGCAAAACAAGAACAACGCCATTAAAACTGTCTAGCAGCTAACATACCGGCCCAAACTGCGACTAAACAGGTGACTAGGCTCAGGGCAATGTTAAAGAATGCTTTATTGATTTCACCGACCTGGATGTATTCCATCGTTTCATAAGAGAAGGTTGAAAACGTGGTAAACGCCCCCAAAAAACCGACCATAATAAACGCACGCCACTCATTTGACACGGCAAATTTATCCACAAACAAAACCGCCACCAAGCCCATTACAAATGAGCCTAATACATTCACAGAGAGTGTGCCCCAAGCAAAGTCACGACCAAACAGTTGATACACTTGATGCGACATGGCAAAGCGAGCAACCGCCCCTAATGCGCCGCCCATCGCAATCGCAAACCAAGCCAGTGCAGTCATAATATGGGTTCCCGTTCGTTTTTAGGCTTAAAGTTCACTTTATACAAACCTATGAGCGTCTTTTGTAAATAGCGTATTGATTGAGGTCACGCAAACGCGACATCTTTGCCGAAATTTTTATCTCTAAACCGCGTTCGACCGGTTGATAGTAGTCGCGCTCTGGCATCTCATCAGGGAAATAACTTTCGCCAGCGGCAAAGGCATCGGGTTCATCGTGCGCATAACGGTACCCTTTACCATAATCCAAATCGGCCATGAGCTTAGTCGGCGCATTGCGTAAGTGCAACGGTACGTCATATGACCCGTGCTCTTTAACATCGGCTAACGCCGCTTTATACGCCATGTAAGCCGCATTGGATTTAGGCGCAACGGCTAAATAACTGGCGGCGTGCGCCAAGGCTAAATCCCCTTCTGGCGAGCCTAGGCGCTCATACGCTTCGGCCGCATTGACCGCGATTTGCAAGGCTTTGGGGTCGGCATTTCCAATCTCTTCACTGGCCATACGAATTAAACGGCGCGCTAAATACCGCGCATCGGCACCGCCGTCCAACATTCTGACCAGCCAATACAGTGCGGCATTCGGGTCAGAGCCGCGAACCGATTTATGCAGCGCAGAGATTTGATCGTAAAACGCTTCGCCGCCTTTATCAAATCGGCGCACCCCGCCTTGCACAACCTCTCTACACTGCTCCAAAGTTAAAACCAGTAGGCCTGTCAATTCTTTATCACCCTCCGACGATTCAAGCGGTTCTGCGAAATCGGTGGCCTGTTCAATGTAATTCAGTAATCGACGCGCATCACCATCCGCGGCTTGCAAAAGGAGTTCTTTGGCTTTTTCATCTACCTTAAATGACAGGCCTGCTGACGCTTGAAAATCGTCCGAAATCAGTTTAATCGCACGTTCAAGTACATCGGCCAACTCCTCCTCTTCCAAACTACGTAACACGTAAACCCGTGCTCTTGAGAGCAAGGCATTGTTTAGCTCAAACGATGGGTTTTCGGTGGTGGCACCAATAAACACAAAGGTGCCATCTTCTACAAACGGCAAAAATGCATCCTGTTGCGCTTTATTAAAACGGTGTACCTCATCCACAAATAACAAGGTACCTTGCTTAAATTGTTCACGGTGCAGTTTGGCTTTTTCGACCGCTTCACGCACCTGCTTAACGCCATCCAATACCGCTGACAAATTAATAAATTGCAAATCCGATTGTTTGGCAATAAGCCTGGCTAAGGTGGTTTTACCGGTGCCCGGTGGCCCCCAAAACACCATGGAGTGCAAGGTACCACTGGCAAACATACGCGACAGTGCACGGTTTTTACCCAGCAAGTGGGTTTGCCCCACATACTCTTGTAAGGTTTGCGGGCGTAAGCGATCAGAAAGCGGTTGATAAAGTGCCATTTAAGGTTATTGCGCTTGGCCGACTAGGTCGTAATTGGGTGGCACACTCAGCATAAATTCCGCAGCGGCAATCGGCTGGTTCTCTTGAATGTCTTTGAAACGTACCTTAGTGATATTATCAGCACTTTGGTACATCCACACCTCTTTCATCTGACCATTCTGCAACCCAATCTCAATGCTTTGAAAGTAAGTGGCTTGCTTAGGTGTCAGATTGAACCATTGCATGCCATTGCCATTTCCCGATTTAATAATGTCAAAACGGCTCTCAATGCGCTCGTCGTAGAGCAACCAACTTAGTGGAATATCGGCCTTAATGTCGTCAATTGGACGAACCGTCACTTGCTCTAAATCATCATCTTGCACCCAAAGGTTGACACCATCCACCACAATGCGTTGTGAGTCTGGTTCTTTATAAACCCACTCTAATTTGCCAGGGCGTTCTAACTTAAAGTAGCCGTTCGCTTCGTTTAATTGAAAACGCGCTTCATCGGGTTGAATTTGTTCAAAATTAGCGCTAAAGGTTTTGAGTTGATTAACATAAGTTTGCAACGCATTATCATCAGCCAACACTGCGGTCGATAAAATAACGCCAAAACTGGCCATCGCCATTGATTTAATGTGTTTAGAAAGCGTTTGTTGTAAGTTCATTAGCCTACTTCTTTTAGTGGTTAACATCGGTAAAGTTATGTCTACAAGTACGTACTGTTTACAAGTTAATCTTGTGGTTTAGGTGCGAGAACCTCACGGTTACCATTGCTGCCACTGGTGGACACGACACCGGCCGACTCCATAGCTTCAACAATGCGTGCCGATCGATTGTAACCAATTTTAAAACGTCGCTGAATTGAGGAGATAGACACTTTGCGTCCCTGCACCACAAACTCAACCGCTTCATCATAAAGCAGGTCTTGTTCGGCATCTTCAAAACCATCCCCTTCACCACCCGAGCCAGGTGCTTTGGTAATCGCATCTAGGTATTGCGGTTGGCCTTGCGTTTTAATAAATTCCACAACCTTGTGGACTTCATCATCGTTCATAAAGGCACCATGCACACGGCGTGGTGTGCCGGAACCCGGCGGCATAAAGAGCATATCACCCATCCCCAAAAGTTGCTCGGCGCCCCCTTGATCCAAAATGGTTCGTGAATCTATTTTGGTGTTTACCATAAACGAGATACGCGTTGGAATGTTAGCCTTAATCAAACCGGTAATGACGTTAACCGATGGACGCTGGGTTGCCAAAACTAAATGAATCCCCGCAGCACGCGCTTTTTGCGCAATACGTGCAATCAGTTGCTCAACTTCTTTACCAACCACCATAATCATATCGGCAAACTCGTCGACCACTACCACAATAAACGGCAAGGGCTCTAAAGTAGGCGGTGATTCGCCAATGTCATGCCCAAAGGTGGCCGCTTGCTGGTATAGCGGATCAACCAATGGCTGGCCTGCGGCAATGGCGGCTTTGACTTTGGCATTGTAACCGGCAATGTTTCGGACACCCAATTTGGCCATCAACTGGTAACGACGATCCATCTCAAAGACACACCAACGCAAGGCATTGGCAGCATCACTCATGTCGGTCACAACCGGCGTTAACAGATGTGGAATGTCTTCATAAATTGAAAGCTCCAACATTTTTGGATCGACCATAATCAGGCGAACCTCTTCTGGCTTGCTTTTATAAAGTAAACTCAGAATCATACTGTTAACCCCAACCGATTTACCAGAACCGGTGGTACCCGCCACTAACAAATGCGGCATTTTCGCAATATCGGCCACCACCGGTTTACCGGCAATGTCTTTGCCTAAAGCAATGGTTAAAGGCGAAACCGAGCGTTGGAATTCATCTGAGGCCAAGACCTCTCTAAAACTCACCAACTCGCGCTGTTCATTGGGAATCTCAATCCCCACAAACGCTTTACCAGGAATCACATCAACCACACGCACCGACTGCAATGACAATACGCGCGCTAAGTCCTTGGCCAAGTTATTGATTTGACTAACCTTGACACCGGGAGCAGGTAAAATCTCAAATCGGGTAACCACCGGACCGGGTTGCACCGACTCCACCTTAACCGTTACCCCAAACTCCAATAAGCGTTGTTCTAACAGTGCAGAAAGATTTTTAAGCTCCTCCTCTGAGAAGCCCTCTTCGTAATCGGGAATAGGGTCAAGTAATTCTAAGCTAGGTAAGTCACCATGCTCAATAATTGGAAAAGTTGAGGTCGGTGCTTTACGGTTACCGACCTTAACGTGCGATGCGCTTTGCGCAGGAGGTGAGGTATCGGCAACCGCTGGTTCTTCAGTATGATGACTAGGTGTATTGATTGCTCCACTCTCATATTGAGAGGCTTGCACTTGTTCTTGTGAAGTAGAAAGCTCGTTTGAATCAGACACAATCGCTGATGGTTCAGTGGCTTGAGCTTTAACGGGACTCTCTGCTGGCTGGTTGACAGGCTGCACAACGGGTTCAGTGGGTTCCGTTGGTTGTGACACATGCTCCGGAGCATCAAACGAAATGGTTGGTTCGACCTTTTGTGCGCTAGCGCTGGTATAAGATTGTTCAGCCTGCTTTTTCTGGATAAAGTTCAGCTTACTGTTTTTAAACAGTGTCAGCACTTTTGCAACCGGTGATAATACCAACTGACGTGCTGTATTTTGTTGAGAAGCGGTCTGCGTAGAAACCATATGTTTTTTGGAAATCACCAGGCCTGCTGATTGTTCTTGTGGCGTGTTTAACGCATCAGCACGATGACCACCCACTGTTTTTAATTCGATTTTTTTAGCAAAGTTTTTGAGTTTTTCTGAGTTTTGCGCACGGGTTTTAACCGCCTCGGCCAGTCTCCAGGTAACCCTTCCGGTCGATTCAACAATACTTAACCAAGTACAACTGCTTAACATGCTAAATGAAACCGCAAACAACACTAATAAAAATAGCGTCGCACCCAATAGATCAATCCCTTCCACTAACCAACTACTGAGCTCATACCCCCACACACCACCTGACGAATACGGTAGTTTAATAAGTCCGCCATGCGGGTCCATATATAAGTTTGCTAACCCACTGCCTGCTGAGATTAACAGAACCAAACCCAGCAAACTCACACCAAAACGAATATAGTCAGTTTCGCTTCCCGAACGGATTTTTAACGTTATCCAACCCGCCAGTAAGATTCCAAACGGAATTAAAAAACCAAAGATACCAAACACATACAGCACCATTGAAGAGAGCCATGCACCGGTTTTTCCACCATAATTACTGATTTCATGCACACCACCCGCGGAATCAAAACCGGGATCTTGAGGTTCGTAACTGAATAGAACAATAAACAGAAAAAATGCCAAACCGATACAACTCAGTACAATGGCATCTTTAAAAACCCAACTCACATGATTTTTAACATCCCTGTTGGGGTTCGGGGTTTGGGTAGGTTCAACTTTTGGTTTAACAGGTTTAAAGGACATGCCACTCTTCGATTTTATGGGTTTAAGCAGGCCTGCTGATATAGTTTAATCACAAGACTTAGAAATTAGACCGCCGAATGTTTACTAAATGTTTACTAAATATTTACTCATTCAGTTTTAGGCGCGCTTTATTGGTTTTAGGGCTAGTTTATACCTCAAAAACTGCTAAAATTTTAGCACATTAGAAAGTTTACATAAGTAGATTACGTTCGCATCAGCGGATATTTAAAAAACCAAACTTAAAATCCCGATGACAATCACCATGAATGTCTGTGATCCATTTGCTGCACATCTTGCACTTAGAATCCGCTGACTTCATACTCCACTAAACATAAGTAAGGAATCTTCCATGGCGACAAAACATTGCAAATTACTCATTCTAGGTTCAGGACCTGCGGGTTATACAGCAGCCGTTTATGCTGCACGCGCGAATTTGGAGCCGGTTATGATTACCGGTATGCAACAAGGTGGACAACTAACGACCACCACTGAAGTGGACAACTGGCCAGGTGATCCTGAAGGTCTAACCGGCCCCAATTTAATGGTTCGCATGCAAAAACACGCAGAACGTTTTGGAACGGAAATCTTGTTTGACCACATCCACACGGCGAATCTAACAGAAAAACCCTTTAAGCTTATCGGTGACTCTGGTGAATATACCTGTGATGCGTTAATTATTGCGACGGGTGCTTCTGCTAAATACCTTGGGTTAGAGTCAGAAGAAGCCTTTAAAGGGAAAGGTGTTTCTGCTTGTGCAACCTGTGATGGGTTCTTCTATCGCAACCAAAAAGTGGCCGTTATTGGTGGTGGTAATACCGCTGTTGAAGAAGCGCTTTATTTATCAAACATTGCTGCCGAAGTGACCATTGTGCATCGACGTGATTCATTCTCTTCGGAAAAAATTCTTGCCAAACACCTCCATGAAAAAGCGGAAAATGGCAATATCAAAATTGAATTTGGCTCAACGCTAGATGAAGTCTTAGGTGACAAAATGGGCGTTACGGGGTTGCGTTTAAAAGATGTTAAAACCGGTGACACCAAAGAGATCGATGTCTCCGGTGTGTTTATTGCCATTGGCCACACCCCAAATACTGGGCTTTTTGAAGGCCAGCTTGATATGCTAAACGGCTACATAAAAGTGCAAAGCGGTTTACAGGGTAACGCAACGCAAACCTCGATTCCAGGTGTGTTTGCCGCAGGTGACGTCATGGACCAAGTATACAAACAAGCCATTACCTCTTCTGGTGCTGGTTGTATGGCTGCTCTAGATGCTGAGAAGTTTCTAGATAACCTATAATCACACAACCTAAAAGAACCACCTATATCGGTGGTTTTTTTAACTCTAAATTTCTAACATTGTTCATTCATATGAACATAATAATTATCCACAAGGATTGAATACATGAAAAAAACAGCCCTTTTCGCTATTGGTTTAGCCTTTACTTATAGTGCGATCGCACAAGCAACCGACCTAACAACCGTTGAGCAAAAAGCCAGCTACACGCTAGGTGCCGACCTTGCCAAAAACTTTGAAAAGCAAGGTTTAAACATTGATATTCAAGCGCTTACCGCTGGCATGCAAGATGTCATGGAAAAAAAGCCAATGCAATTAAACCAGTCTGAGATGGAACAAGCCATCGCTTCCGTTAAAGATCAAGTCATGCAAAAACAACTCGAAGCTCGTGCTCAACAAGCTAAGATTAACGCTAATGCGGGCAAAGCTTTTTTAGCGGAAAATGCTAAAAAAGACGGCGTAAAAACCACGGCAAGTGGCTTGCAATATAAGGTCATTCAAGCAGGAAGCGGCGCGTCTCCAACTGAAGATAATAAACTTACCGCCCACTATGAAGGTCGCTTATTAAACGGATCGGTTTTTGACAGCTCTTACGAGCGCAGTGCCCCTTTACAATTCTATATGAATAACGTCATTAAAGGCTGGCAAGAAGCGCTGTCGATGATGAAAGTAGGTTCAAAATGGGAGGTGTATATCCCTTCTCAATTAGCTTATGGAGAGAAAGGTGCGGGACAACGTATCGAACCAAATTCAACCTTGATCTTTACCGTTGAACTGATTACGTTTGATGAAGCGACAAAAGAGTAACCGTGCACTATCTACTGCCAAAAACACGATTTTTGGCATAAAAAAACCCAGTTAATTACCTTAACTGGGTTACCCAAAATACCGGACATAAAATGCTCTTTAGAGGAGTGTTGAAGTTAAACAACATCTTCAATATTAATCGAATTGATTCCTTATATCAACATATAGTAATATGTTTATTTTTGCTCTCCAATAGAAATAAATTATAACTAGTCCATACTAAATTAAACGTATTATTTTCACCTAAAACAAGCCGGTTATTAAATCGCATTTTAGATATTAAAAGACTCCAATCGAATCACTTCATAAGCCGGTTTTTCATAGGGGTGCGAGGCTTTTAAAGCACAAATAACGCTTTCAATTAGCAGCGCTTCACACACCATTTCTACCTTATACTCATCAACACGCTCGACTATGCCGTGCTCGCCCAAAAAAGGCTGACTGCCCGGTAAGGCCCTGAACTGTCCCAGCCCTTTTATCTGCCAGCAACATCTATCGTAATCCCCCACTTTACCTGCACCTGCACGAAACAACTCGTCTTTGACCAACTCAAGATGCGTCTCGGGTACAAAAAAACATAATTTATACATACAAAAACTCCCTTAGTTTCCCAACGCGCGCTAAATTCACTACAATAAGCTTGTTAAATTATCTGCCAAAATTAAAGGATACAACATGAGAGCCTTATTAATTACCTACTCTGTGATTTTGTTACTGGGCATTACAAGTCTGCTAACCGGTATTCACTACTTTGCAAATATTGCCGGCTTTATAGGCGCGATTGGACTAATGTATGTCTTCTTTAAAGACCGTCCAGACGAAGAGTCTGAAGCCGAAATCAAAATGCGCCGTTACTGGTACATTGCATTAGGCTTTGGTATCTTTTTCAGCTTACTGCTAGGTAGCTTGTGGAACAATAAAATGGGTGGCATGGCTTAGTTTTTATCTGACTTATTAACTCGCTAGCGTTTGTTAATTAAACAGCCTGCCTTAAAAAAACATCCTGTTTTGAAATGTAATCTCAGTTAATCTGCATGACATTTCAGAAACAACAAAGCTCCGAATTCGGAGCTTTTTTACTTTGACAGGCCTGCTAACATTTAAAGTCAAAAGAGATCGATATCACCCTCATCCATGCTTTCCGCATTCACTCTCGTCATTCGATTACTTTCCATCTCTTGACGTTGCTGAAGCACAACCATTTTTAACTGTTCAATACGCTCCTTAAACTCGGACTCATCTTCAACCGATAATGTTTTACTCTCTTCTACAAACTGATTTACCATGGCCGAAAAGTGACTCAATTTTAGATTGTGATTCATAATCTGCTCAACTAATTGACGCACAATATCTTCAAATTGCAACGAACGCATGGCATCTGAAATATTGGATTCAATTTGTGTCACTATTCCAGATACATCACCTAGTTTATTAGCAATTCCGCCATTCATCTGTTCTAGATCATGCAACATGCTGTCGACTTGTTTCTCAGAGGAGACCGCTTGCTCCATGTCTTTGCTTGCGGTTTCACTAACAATATGACGAACCTGATCGACCGTTCCACGCGCCTTTTCAGCTTGCTTACGGATCTGGGCATTCAATTGATTAGAGTTAAGCGATAATTTACGCACTTCATCGGCAACCACCGCAAAGCCTCTTCCTGCCTCACCCGCACGCGCGGCTTCAATGGCAGCATTTAGGGCCAGTAAATTGGTCTGATCGGCAATCCCTTTAACATCTTCTAAAAGGGTAAAGATTGATTCAATTTGCCCAACCATATCATCAATTTTTTCAACCGTTTGAGAGCTGCGCTGGCTCGAATTGGTTAAGAGCCCAATTAAGTAGGTCAACACCACTTTAATTTCAGATGAAAACTTTTGAACACTCATTTCGCTGGAATTTTCGTCGCCTCCCAAATTCTCCAGTAGAGAGCGAATGACTTTGTATTCAGCTTGAGTATGCTCATAAAGGCCAGAAAAACTGTTGTTAAGGGTTTCAATAGACTCTGCAATCAATGTATTAACCTGAGATAGCTCATCATTAATAATGGCTATTTCAGTATTTAAAGTCTGATCATAATCCGCAACGACCGAGTGAAGCGACTCATCCGCAACCGCAATTGAAACCGTTGCACCACGACTAGAATCCGCCATCACTTTAGGTACCAAAGCAGACTTTACCGGTTTTGCCTTGCTGTCGGCAACTCTTGCCACGACCAATGACCATACACCTGATAAAAGCAGCACACTCACTGCGGTTAACAATGGGATATCTAGAAAACTGACGATAACGACAATCAGAGTTACAACCCAAGCGGCCCAGTAATCTTTCATGAATTGAAGCATGTTTAGGTTCCTTAACGATTATTTGTCATAGATAGAATTCAAAGGATGAACCCTCTTTACCGCTTGATTAAGCAGGTAGTATGCCAAATAATCGGCTTAAATTAGTTTACTTAGCAGCCAAGGCAAGGATACGCGCAGCAATTGAGGTTAACGGCAAGATATCATCTGCCGCGCCAAGCTTAACCGCCTCTCCAGGCATTCCCCAGACCACGCTGGTTTTTTCATCTTGTGCAATGGTCGGTACTTTTAAAGCTTGTAACTCTTTCATTCCTTGTGCACCGTCGTTTCCCATCCCCGTTAAAATAACGCCAATGGCATTCGGCCCCACATTTTCAACAACCGAACGGAACATTACATCAACTGAAGGTTTGTGGCGATTAACCATCGGACCATCGTTTAAACGACAAACATAACGAGCTCCTTCACGAACCACCATTAAATGTTGATCACCTGGAGCAATGTAGACGTGTCCAGGCAAAATGGCCTGTCCATCTTCTGCCTGACAAACGGTCATGGCTGAAACCATATTCATACGTTTTGCAAATGGCAAACTAAATGCGGCTGGAATATGTTGCGTGATAACCATGGCAGGTGCATTTTCAGGTAAGCCCATTAACACCTCTTTTATGGCTTCAGTACCACCGGTTGAAGCCCCTAATGCAATAATCTTGTCGGTTGCCCTGAATGAACGGCTGACAGGTTTGTTTTGCCCTAATACATCATCCAGCGTGCGCTTTTGCGGCACCGAAGCGAGTGGCGTATGGGGTTTAATCGTTGCGGTTTTTGAGCTATTTGAGCTAGAGGCCTGTTGATTTTGACTGTAACGTTGGTAACGTCGTTCCAACATGAACTTGCTGACTCTTGAGGCCATTCGAACCTTGCTGCATATCTCTTCTCGATAATCCTCAAAGGTATTGGCAACATTTATTTTGGGTTTGGTTACAAAATCAACTGCACCCAACTCTAAAGCCTCAAACGTAATGTCAGCACCACTTTCGGTTAAGGTGGAGACCATAATGACAGGTAACGGATGTAATCGCATTAGGTTCTTAAGAAACGTTAAGCCGTCCATGCGTGGCATTTCTATATCTAGAGTCAATACATCTGGGTGGAGCTCTTTTATCTTCTCACGCGCAACATAAGGATCCGCAGCAGTACCCACCACCTCGATATTTGGATCAGACGATAACATCTCTTCTAACATCTGCCGAATTAACGCAGAATCATCCACAATCAGAACTTTGGTTGTCGCCATACTTTACCCTCTATTACCTTTAACTTATAACGTCTATCATCAGCAAACAATTACGATTGCAATAAAATAGATAGTTCAAATTATTTTTAATTGTTTTTTATTAAATTCAGATTGAATTTAATGTGTTTTTTTATAAATTGTTTTACCCAAAAGTTCAAATCGATCGCACACTTTATAGAGTGATTCCGAATGACCAACAAACAGATGGCCGTTATCAACCAATTGATTGGCATAACGATCAAACAGTTTACTCTGAGTCGGTTTATCAAAATAGATGACCACATTTCGACAAAAAATAACGTCGAGCTTCTCTTTAATCGGCCAATCGTTCATCAAATTAATTTGTCCAAAGTCAATAATCGCTTGTAACTCTGGTTTAGCCTTAATCCATCCGTCTCTGGCACCTGTTCCCTTTAAAAACCAACGTTTTTTTCGGGCTTCAGAAACCCCTTTTAAGTGGTCACTTTTATAAACTCCCGCTTTACCCGTCTCAACCACTGTGGTATCAAGATCGGTAGCAATGACTCTTGCATCCCATCCTGCAGGTACAGACTCCTTCAAAACGATTGCTAATGAATAAGGCTCTTCCCCTGTTGAACAGCCTGCTGACCAAATACGAATTTTTTTAGATTTTTGATTATCTTTAAGCAACTGAGGAATCACAGTATCGGCAAGATATTCAAAATGGTGATTTTCTCGAAAGAAAAAGGTAAGGTTAGTCGTGATCGCATTGATGAGATGAACAAATTCACTTTCACCCTGCTGAATAACGTAATCAAGATAGCTTTTGAAGCTGGACAAATCGAGAAAACGAATCCGTTTTGATAAACGGTTATAAACCAAACTTTTCTTGGAGTCATTAAGGTCAATGCCTGCAAAGTCATAGACCATTTTTTTTACTCTGGCAAAGTCATGATCGTTAAAATCAAATTCATGTTCACTCATAAGTGATTTACATCCTTTATCAACCCACCCAAAATAACTTTTACAGGGGTCTCGATTAAAAAAGCCTTTTGGCTTTTGTAACTTTTCTACATTATAGTTATGAATATAAGTAATAACGAAGCAATTAGGTGTCATGGTAAATATATCGCAGATAAACAGCAATACTTTACAGCTGAACAACCCTAATAAACTCGCTCTACAAGATTTTAAGGTCGGGCAAGTTTTAACTGCCACGATTGTTAAGCCTGTTGGCAATCAACTATTATTGCAAATTGGCTCGCAATCGCTTTTGGCCGATACCAAACTCAACAACTTAACCGCTGGAAACCTGCAAGTTACCGTTAAACAGACTCAGCCTTCGATAATTTTATTGATAAACGACCCTAAAACGGCAAATCAAACCACCCCTTCAGCTCAAAACCAGATTAATAACACCCTTCAAGCAACTTATCGTCAAGCCATTGGGCAACAACTGCCGATGAGCCAAGCATTAAATCAAATACTTACCCTACCTAATTTGCCGGTTACCATTCAATCCTCAATCCAGCTGTTGTTAGAGCAACTATTACGCCCAAAACCGACTTTAGACGGTAAAGAGCTAAAGCAAATGGTTTCCCAAAGTGGCCTGTTTCTGGAAAACAATATTAAACAAGGGGCAAGTCAAAACTTGGTTAATCAAGATAGCAAAGCTCAGCTGTTAAAATTACAGCAACAAACGCTTAATCTTTTAAAGAACACACCAAATTCAGCAGGCCTGAAGCAGTTAAATAGCTTAATCAATCAAGCTATTAACAAACTAACCGTTCAGCAACTTCAATTATACGAGAACCCTAATTTAGTCAATATTGAACTACCCGTTCAATCCAACTCAAAACTGGAAGTATTTGGTTTTGAGATTTTTCGCCACAAAGCGCCTAATGAAAAAACTTGGGAAGTACTGATTAAATCGACCATAGACGATCAAAAAATGGATGTAAAACTTCAATTAAATGAGGAGCAGTCCGTTTTAAATTGTCAAATTTGGTGTGATAGCTTCTCGCTTGAGAAAAAAATAAGCGACAATCTTGAGCGGTTAAAAAAACAGTTGGAACAGTTGAATTTAACGATCTCAAAAATAGAGGTCGTTGAAAAACCATTTAAAGTGACCGCCTTTGCCACAAAAGTTGCCTTAATTGATATATCGGTCTAGTTTTTGCTAGACACCAATGAATGACTGCCTTATTTAAAATAAATAAGCGCAACCTGTTTGCATAAAACGGACGTTGGGCTAGATATTTTGAATTGAATAGGGTACTTTAACGAAGTAGTAAAACAGAGCGGGACTCAAAGCATGGCTACCAATCTTAATGCAGTAAAAGAGCAAATTGGACAAAAACAAGATCAAGATGATCAAGTATTAAGTTTTGTACTTGGCAATGAAGAGTACGGCGTTGATATTTTGACCGTTCAAGAGATAAAGGGCTGGGAAAAAACCACCAACATTCCGAACACTCCGAATTATGTTATGGGTGTTATCAACCTTCGCGGTGCGGTGGTTCCCATTATTGATTTGCGGATTCGATTTGGTTTAGAAAGTGTCACCTATAACGATTCAACCGTCGTTATAATACTCCGCTCAGAAGATGCTAATGGTAATCAAAAAATTATTGGGTTGGTGGTAGACGGTGTTTCAGATGTGCACTCATTATCCTCAAACAGTTTACAAAGCTCTCCTGAAATGAGTGGATCAATTCACACAGACTATATCAATGGATTAGCCACCATGGCCGATAAAATGGTAGTGGTTCTCAACGTCAATCAATTAATTAATGATGGAATCTTAGCTTCTATTCAAAACAGTCTCAATAAAGAATAAAATAGTCACACATTAAAATTTCACCATCTATAACGAAAACCAGTAAGAGATAAAAAAAATGTCAAAAATTCTAGCGGTCGACGACTCAAAATCTATGCGTCAAATGGTAAGCATGTCCCTAAAATCAGCAGGACACGAAGTAACCGAAGCCGAAGATGGTGCCATTGCGCTTGCAATCGCCAAACAACAACAATTTGATTTAATTGTTACCGACATNAACATGCCAAATATGAACGGAATCGAGTTGATTACAGCGCTTCGAGCGATGCCTAATTTCAAGTTCACNCCCATCNTGTGTTTGACAACAGAATCTTCTGGTGACATGAAAACAAAAGGGAAAGANGCAGGAGCAACGGGTTGGATTGTTAAGCCATTTAGCCCAGAAAAGCTCCTTTCGGTTATTACCCGCGTTCTNTAATTTTGTANCGAACCTNNGCTTAACCAACTAACGATTTTATTTGGTTAAGCAACCTGTTTTAAANATCTCAAGGGGACTTATATGGCTGATACTATCNCCCTACCTGAAAGCTTAACCATTCANACTATTGAAGCCAGCTANAATGAACTTAACGCTGCGGTTTCTGACTTGGGTGATGAGATNATTCTNGACGCACAAGCTATTGAGAACATCGATACCAGCGGATTACAAAGCTTACTTGTNATCATTCAGTCCGCACAGAANATTCAAAAGAGTATCACCTGGGTAAATACCAACGACACGCTAAATGATGCCGCNAAAAAAACGGGATTATTTGAAGCTTTACTGTTAAACAGTTAAACCNTCATGGTTACACCGGATGATGANACGGTTCGTTTAAGTGATAAAATTGCCGTATCGCTTCAGTATGANGGAGACAGCGCTCCNATTGTCACCTCAAAAGGCTCTGGATTTATTGCGCAACAGATTTTAGATATCGCAAAAGAGCACAACATTCCCATCAAACAAGACCCACAACTGGTCGAACTTTTAAGCCAAGTAGAACTCAATCAAGAAATTCCCCAAGTCCTATATGAAGCGGTTGCTCAAGTATTGGTTTTCGCTTACCAACTGAATGACAAACCTATCCCTCAAAAATAAAGACCAGAACGAGAGTGTTATTGACTATTTAATTTTGAATGATTGCCCTTATGGAGTACAAGAGCGAGAAAAGTAATGACGGTTTTTAACTTTTAATCTGTTAAAAAGATGAATCCTAAAGAAGTTGCGAGAACATATTGTCAACGTCAATTAATATAATGACCGTACCTTGAAAATGGGCAATACCTTGGATATATCGGGATGCATTCTCTTTCGTCGTGGAAAGTGCTTCAAATTTGTTCTCTGGAATATCTTTTACCTCCATAACAAAATCAACCATCAACCCCACAGTCTGCTCCTCATCAATCTCCACAATGATAATTCTTGAGTGATCAGTTACCTCTTTTGGAGTCATATTATAAATTGAACGAGCATCCAAAACAGTCACAATCACACCCCGAACATTAATCACCCCCAAAACATTTGAGGGAGTGCCTGCTACTTGACGAATCGAACCTACACGCAACACTTCACGAATTTTTTTAACGTGAATCCCATAAATTTCATCTTCAAGCATAAACAGGACACATCGAGCACTGGGCCCCATATAACCAGATTCATCTTCCATATCAGAACCGTATGAAGGTGATGTTGATGATTGTTGTTCAAAATCCATTCTGACTATCCTTTTTACTGAAAGCGATGTAACACGCCAGGTAGGTCGAGAATTAACGCGATACTACCATTCCCTGTAATCGTCGCACCGGCATAACCAGGCACCTTTTTAAGCATGACGCCAAGCGGTTTAATCACGACCTCTTCTTGACCGTTAACCTGCTCTACTACCAATCCTGCACGTTGGTTACCGATGGAGACAATAATTACTTTGTCGTTATCATAATTCTCTTTTGCATGATTTGGAGCTAACCAATCGGATAAAAAGTACAACGGCACACTTCGATCTCTTAAACGAACCATCATCTGACCATCAATTTTATTGGTCTTGTTGGAGTCGTAATCAAAAATTTCTTGCACGCTGGTTAATGGAAGAGCGTAGTTATCTTTTGAAAAGGAGACCATTAAAGTCGGCAAAATTGCCAAGGTCAAAGGGACTCTAATACTCATTCGCGTGCCCTCACCAGGAACCGAGTGAATATCAATACTGCCATTTAACTTGGTGATCATACTTTTGACCACATCCATCCCCACGCCACGTCCAGAAATATCACTAATCTGGTCAGCCGTTGAGAAACCTGCACCCATAATTAACTGAAAAGCTGCTTTATCATCTAGTTGATTGGCGGTCATTTCATCCATCATGCCCTTTTCAACCGCTTTGCGACGTAACATATCAGGATCCATCCCTTTACCATCATCTGTTATGGACAAAAGAATATGGTCCCCCTCTTGTTCGGCGGCAAGAATGATCGTTCCATTGCTGCTTTTTCCTGAAGCAATTCGGTCTGCAGGCATTTCAATTCCGTGATCCACCGAGTTACGAACCAAATGAACTAATGGATCCGCAAGCGCTTCAACCAAATTTTTATCTAAATCAGTCTCTTCTCCACGTAACTCTAAATCAATCTCTTTACCCAGCTTACGAGCTAAATCACGTACCACACGAGGAAAACGTCCAAAAACTTTTTTAACCGGTTGCATACGCGTTTTCATCACTGAGTTTTGCAGATCAGTGGTAACGTGATCAAGATTGGCTACTGCATTGGATAAATCTTCGCTATTTGCCTGACTGGAACGTAAGGTAAGAAGACGGTTCCTAACCAGCACTAACTCGCCGACTAGATTCATGATTTCATCAAGACGTTTGGTATCAACACGAACTGAAGACTCAGCGGCGCTTTTACCAACAGACTTACTAACCGTGCTTTCCAAAGCATCTGTGTTTCGACTCGGTGGCGCTTTAACAGCAAGTTTAGGTTCGACCTTTTTAGCTTCAGAGGCACTTATAACCGGCTCATCTTTAACCTCAAAATCATCAGTAGAGATCATATCTCGTTGATTCAGTAGAGCTTCAAACTCCTCATCCGTCATATCCCCATCAGGATCAACGTCAGGGTTCAATTGAAGCCCAGTGAAAGGCGTTGATTCAACATCAATTGAATTGGTTGAAATACTATCCCTTTGGTTTAATAAGGCTTCAAACTCTTCGTCCGTCATATCCCCATCAGGATCAACGTCATCAGAGAGCTGTAACTGAGACGTTAAAGCGGCTGGGACGACCTCAGGCGTGGGGTCTGGTTTCCCCCCTTTTGTTAAGGCATCTAACTCTGCTAGCAAGCCAGCATCATTTTCTGGCAACTCTTGTGCCGTTGCTCCACCATTTAGGGCTTCAATGGTATCACTAATAACATCATAGGCTCGAAGAATAACATCTGCCGCATGCGCATCGTAAGGCACATCACCATTACGAATTTTATCGAATACGTTTTCCGCACGATGGCAAACCTCAATCAGAGCCGTAATGCTTAAAAAGCCCGCTCCACCTTTTATGGTATGAAAACCTCGAAATACCGCATTTAATAAATCACGATCATTCGGAGACTGCTCAAGGTCCATTAACTGTCCGTTAAGCTGATCAACTAACTCGGTGGCTTCAACCAGAAAGTCCTGTAAAATATCTTCGTCCACAACCTATTCCTCATCTAAGCAATTGCTAAGGGTTATGGTTTTTTTAAAGCAATCACTATGCCAGTAGATTACAACCATAGATTAATCCTTAAATACCTAAATCATTGAGTAGGTCATCAATATCTTCTTGAGAGCCAACCACATCTTGCTTACTTTTACTGGTTACATTCGGGCCCACTCCGCGAGCTTCATCCATCTGTTTTTGCGTATCACTTTGATGACGTTCTGGAATAGCCTGGTAGTCGTATTTGGAACGCTCTATTAAACTTTTTAAACTCAATTCTAAATCAGTCATAATCAAAATAACACGATTTAAAACCTGGCCTGTTAAGTCTTGATACGACTGAGAAATCATAATGTTAGTCAATTCTGAGCAGGCCTGCTCAATTAGACTAATGGCATTTGAATCCGATGGAAAGGTTGAGCTGCTGTCTTTGGCTTGATTCAATAGATTTAGCACAAGCTCAGTAGAAGCTAGCGTATTTTCACTGGCTTTTTGAGTTTCATCGATCACATATTGAAGACGTTCCGTAACTTCTGGAAGGTCATGTTTAGTATGCATCAGAATCGGCGTGTCAGACTCTAAAGCGTTTAAAGTCTGGTCTAAATTTTGACTTAACTCAGTCAGTTGCTGTATCAATTCAGACTCTCTTAACTGAGTCAATTCATCCATCAAAGCGGCCGCGCGATCACTTTGTTGATTATTCAAGGAATCTAATAACGCTTGCACTAATGCTTTATCAATGTGAGTTTCCATTGTCATACTTATTTCCTCAGGTCAAAAAAAAAGCCCCTTGCCTTTCAAATCATTATTGGCATGGAGCTTTTTCAATTATCATTTTTCAAATTACACTTTTGCTTGTTGAGCAACTTGCTCAAATATTTTTTGGATGTGATCATTTAAAACCGTCGCGGTAAAAGGCTTAACCATATAACCATTGACACCTAGCTGCTTGGCTTCTTGAAATTGACTTCGTTTTGCTTCAGCGGTAATCAATAAAAAAGGGGTGTTGTTTAGATTTTTATCTGCACGAATTTTAGTTAATAGTTCCAATCCCGACATCTTAGGCATATTAAAATCACTTATAATCAAGTCATAATGACCATTTTGAATAAGTGCCCAAGCTGTTGCGCCATTGTCCGCTTCATCAATGTAAATAAACCCCAAATCGGTCAATAAATTATTGACGATTCGACGCATCGTGGAAAAGTCATCAACTACCAAAATCCGCATACTTCGATCTAACGGCATGAACCATTCCTTCAGTGGAAAAACTATAGAACTATATCCAACTGTCTAAACGCGCTCTTAGGCGTTTTACCGCTTGGCTGTGAATTTGACTAACGCGAGATTCACTAACATCTAAGACTTCGCCAATCTCTTTTAGATTGAGCTCTTCATCGTAATAAAGTGCCATAACCAATTTTTCTTTTTCAGGTAATGCGGCAATTTGTTCTACTAACGCCGCTTGAAACCCTGATTCTGCTAACTCAGCAAACGGTGATAAAAACGAACCCACCATACGATCTTCGGATAACTCTTCATGATCTGGCTGATCTATCGACATCAGTTGCGCGCCATTAGTGTCTTTTAAGATTTTATGGTAATCATTAATTGAAATACCTAACTCTTTAGAAATTTCATCATCTTTGGCCTCTCGACCGAATTTCGATTCCAAACGATTAATAGCATCGCTGACTTCACGCGACTTTCTATGCACCGAACGCGGCGTCCAATCACCTTTACGAATCTCATCCAACATAGAGCCTCGAATTCGAATCCCTGCATAAGTTTCAAAACTGGCACCTTGACCAGAATCAAATTTTTGCATGGCTTCCATAAGACCAATAATGCCCGACTGAATAAGGTCTTCTACAAAAACACTATCAGGCAAACGACCTTTTAAGTGATATGCAATGCGCTTGACCAGTGGCAAATATTGCTCAATGTCATCACCCGAGAGTCGTACACCCTGCTTTTGGACTGAACTATAAACGTCGGTTGCGCTCATTCGATATCCTTAATGACCGGATTGAAATAAATTTTCCACAAAAAACTGTAAGTAACCT
>JGI997J19993_1000150_pt1 | contig 25019 bp, 23 predicted proteins | sample Etolagbewater25m_FD_19993 | JGI IMG/M metagenome (IMG submission 19993)
TGGTACTAATAACGAATTTATTTTATTATTTGATGAGGCTGAACTAGGATTACATCCTAATTGGCAAAAACGATTAATTAAAGATATAGTTTATTTTATTAAGAAATATATAAATAAAAAATTTCAAATTATATTTAATAGCCATTCTCCATTTATACTTTCAGATTTACCAAAAGAAAACACTATTCTTCTTGAAAGAGATAAAAATGGGAATTGTAATAATGTTACAAAAGAAATAAGTGTAGATACATTTGGAGCAAATATTCATACTCTTTTATCTCATGGTTTTTTTATGAAAGATGGGCTTATGGGTGAGTTTGCTAAGGGGAAGATTGAAGAGATAAAAAACTTTTATGAAAAAGTAAAAAAGAGTAAAAATCCAAAGAAAACTTATTTAAAAAAATACAAAGCAAATATTACAAATTTTAGATATATTCAATCAATAATAGGTGAACCATTTTTAAATACTATTATGAAAAACTATTTAGATGAATTAGACCAAATATTTGATAGTGAAAATTATAAAAAGAATCAGATTGAAAGTTTGATAAAACAATTTGGGGAAGATGAATTGCAAAAATATTTGGAAAGTAAAAAATGATAAAATTAAACTATTCAAATTATCTAAAAGATAAAACGTTCGATATAAAAAATAAATATTGTAGTTTATTTGATGATAAAGAATTTAATGATTTAAAAAATGCATATCCATACAATGCAATTTTTTTTGATATAAAGTTTGAAGATTTAATTTTTGTTAAATCTGAAAATATTGTTGGAATAATAAAAAAAATTGAACAAAGAATTATAGAACAATCAAATATAAGTAGAAAAATTAAAAATCCCAAAGCAAAAATCCCAAAAAAAATATTGATTTATGACGTGAAAGAAAAGTTAAAACAAATATTTAATTATAAAGGCAACAATCAGAGTAAGAAAATAACTCCATTTTTTACAAATAATTTTAATTTTAGAACTTGTTTTTATTGCAATAAAGATTTCATAACAAATTTTAATACTAGCAAAAATGTTTCTACTTTTCAACTTGACCATTTTTACGACAAAGGCACATATCCATATCTTGCACTTAGTTTTTATAATCTTATCCTATCTTGTCCCACTTGTAACTCTTCAAAAGTAAAAGGAACTCAAAATTGTTTTGAAACTTGTATTGTTCCAAATGATAAAAATTTTGATTTTGAAAATAAAGTAAAATTCAAATTACTCTTAGATACAAATTGTAAAAACTTACAGATAAAAGAGAAAGAAGATATAGACACACTACTAAAAGAACAGTTTTCAAATGAATATGATAAATATATAGAAGTCTTTAAATTAAACGAACGATACAAAGCTCACAAAGATATAGTATATGAGATGATAACAAAAGCCGAGCTATATCCTGAGAGTAGATTAAAAGAGTTACAAGATTTGACAGGGATACCTTTTCAACAAATTAAGAAAGATATATTTAACTTAATAGATGAAAATGAAGATTTATCTAAAAAGCCACTTAGTAAACTCATAAAAGATATAAGCGAAGAATTAGGATTGATTTAAGAGGATTAATTCTTTATGCTTCCTTTAAGAATATTCGCAATATCATATAAAACCTTTATTACTGGAGTTTTATATGAAAGTTTTAAGTTTAGTAAACGGTTCCCTTAGTTCACATACTACAGCAATCTTTGCATTGCATTATGCAAAACAACTTACCTTAGATTTTAGTTTGATTTATATTCAAGATGAACACACTTCCCAATATGTGGAAAATACTCTTGAAGATATTATGAATCTTGCCTCTTCATTTGGTATAAAGAGTAGTTTTTTTACTCTTGCAAACTTAGAAGAGTTAAAAGTATTTGTTGAATCAAAAGATTCTGATGTATTGTTTTGTTCTACAAGGCAAAACAAAACAATCTATGATAAATCTTTTCTAACCGAAATTTTAAAGTTACAAATCAAAGTAGATATAGCAGTTGTCAAAGTTGTAAAAATAGGGCGAGCTCATAATATTGAAAAGATAATTATGCCTATACGAGATACAAAACTTTCAGTAAATAAGTTTACTTTTTTTAGTGCTTTTTCACTTGCCTATAATGCAAAATCTGAAATATATTCAGTAGATAAAATATCAAAAATAGACTTTTCAAAAAAAACAGTTGAGGTGATAAAACAACGACTTCAAGAAGTTATTTTTAATCTTAGACACTATTTACTTTTAGGGAAGATGATGGATTTTAAATTTGCTATTAAACATGATTTTGCTTTTGTGGAAGGAGATAGGATACAAGAGCATATAGCACATCATGGCTATGATCTTCTTATTATGGGAGGACATCATCATAAAAGTTTGTTTTGGAAACATCCTATTGATATCTTGTTTGAAAAACCAATGAGTAATACAATCTATTTTATCCCATTTAAAGAGCTGTAATGAAACCTTTTGAGCTGCAAAAAGAGGAACTTTTTAAAACTTTTAGAACTTCATCAAATGGACTATCAAGTAGTGAAGCAAAAAAAAGAGAGAAAGAGTTTGCTTTAAATATCATAGAACAAAAAAAGAAAAAAAATTACTATAAAGAATTTTTTAAACAGTTTATAGAGTTTTTCCCACTCTTGCTTGAAATTGCTGCTATTTTGGCATTGGTTGCAGATTATTATCAACCAAATGAGGGAAATGATATTTTAGCATATGCTATTTTTGGTGCCACTTTTATTAATGCCACTTTTACTTTTTGGCAAAATTTTAAAGCAGATAAAGCGATGGAAGAGTTACTTAAACTTATGCCTACAATTATAAAAGTAAAACGAGATGGAACTATAGTGCAAATTGATGCAACTGTTTTAGTCCCAGGAGATATCATACTTTTAGAAGAGGGGGACAAGATTGCAGCTGATGCTGTTTTGATAGAATCGAATGATTTATATATCAATACCTCCTCTTTAAATGGCGAATCAAAATCATCCAAAAGAGTTCTTGAAACATCGCATGCAAAAAGAAGTATAGATGCTAAGAATATGGTGTATGCAGGAACAACAGTAGTGAGTGGAAGTGGGGCAGCTGTGGTAGTTTCTACAGGTATGGCAACAGAGTTTGGTAAAATAGCTACACTTACAAGAAATATTCAAAAAGGGTTAACACCTTTAGAAAAAGAGATTCAAAAAATGACAAAGATACTGACAATCTTAGCTTTGATTGCTGGTGTTACTTTTTTCTTTTTGGGTTATTTCTCTGGAAAAGGAGTATTAGTAGCTGCTATTTTTGCTTTATCTCTTATCGTTGCCAATGTTCCAGAAGGATTACTTCCTACTATTACATTATCTTTATCTTTAGCTTCTCAAAGAATGGCTAAAAAAAATGCACTTATCAAAAACTTAGCTTCTGTACAAACACTAGGAAGTGTGAGTACTATTTGTACAGATAAAACAGGAACTTTAACAAAAAATGAGATGACCCTTAAAAAAATTGTTCTTACAAGTGGAGAACACATTGATATTAGTGGCAGTGGATATAGTATACAAGGAGATTTTTTAATACAAAATGAAACTTTAAACTCAAAAGAAAATTTGGAAAATTTACTTAAAACTGCGTTATTTAACTCACGAGCTATCATAAAAGATGAAAAAATAGTAGGAGATCCCACAGAACTTGCCCTCGTAGCTGCAGCAAAAAAATATAAGCTAGAGGCAAACTTTGAAAAACTCCATGAAAATTCATTTAGCAGTGAAAGAAAGATGATGTCAACTTTTGGTAAGTTAGACGGTAAAGAACAACTTTTAGTTAAAGGAGCACCTGAGATTATTTTTAAAAAGTCAAGATATTATTTAAGCAAAGATGGTATAAAAGAGTTTGATGTTCAAGCACAAGAAAAAATAGAAGAAGAGCTTTTAAGGCTTGAAAATAAAGCGTTTAGAGTTTTAGCTATTGCACAAAGTGATGATATCAAAGAGGAAAATCTTACACTTTTAGGACTAGTTGCTATTATGGATATAGCAAGAGAAGAGGCAAAAACTGCTTTAGAGAAGTGTTATAGTGCAGGTATTCGTATTATGATGATAACAGGAGACAATGAAAATACAGCCGCTGCAATAGCAAAAGAGATAGGATTAAAGTTTGATGGGATTTTAACAGGGGAGGAAGTTATTATTTTAAGTGATGAGGAGCTTCAAGAAATTTTAAAGGAAAAAACATATATTTTTGCTCGAATGGCTAGTAACCAAAAGTTAAAAATAGCTATCGCTCTACAAAAAAATGGTGAAGTGATAGCGATGACAGGTGATGGGGTAAATGATTCTCCTTCACTTAAAAAAGCAGATATTGGTATCGCTATGGGAAGTGGAACTGATGTGGCAAAAGAAGCTAGTGATATGGTGCTTCTTGATGATAATTTTAATTCAATAGTTAGTGCCATAGAGGAGGGAAGAACAGTATATTTTAATATCAAAAAATTTGTAACTTATATCCTTTCGTCAAATGTACCTGAGATAGTTCCTTATGTACTCTCTTTCTTTTTCAAAATACCAAATCCTCTTTCTGTGATACAAATATTATCTATTGATTTAGGTTCAGATATGCTACCGGGACTTGCACTAGGAAGTGAAAAACCAGAAAAGAATATTATGAATAGACCACCTGTGGCTAAAGATGAAAAAATACTTGATTGGGAAGTTTTTAAAAGAGGTTATTTTTTTATGGGAGTTATAGAAGCTAGTGCTGCTATGTTTGCTTTTATAACTTTTCTTTTAAATCATGGATGGCAGTATGGACAGGTAGATTTACAAGACCCTGTGTTTCAAGCTCAAGCTATGACTATGACACTTTTAGGTGCAGTTACAAGTCAGATGGCAAATATGTGGACTATGAGAAGTTGGGATTTTAATATTTGGACATTGAAATGGAATTCAAATAAAGCATTGATTTTTGCTTTTTGCGCAATATTGGTTTGGATATGGGCTTTATTAAATGTTTCTAATGTTCAAAAAGTATTTAATACAGCTTATATTCCTATGAATGATTTATGGGTATTGTTACCATTCCCTATTTTAATATTGGTATCTCATGAAACATATAAGTATTTTAGACTAAAAAGAGGTAAATCTTTAGTTTGAAAAATAAGGAACGCTTATTGCATTACAATTTCAATAACTGTTTAAAGGCTTTATAATGAAAAAAGAAGAATTAATCTGTGACTTTTGTGGTAAAACAGTAAAAGAAGTAAATAAAATATTTAGTGCTGAAAATGCACATATCTGTAACGAATGTGTAGAAACTTGTTCTACAGTTATGCATAAAAGTGAACTTAAAAAAGCAAAAGAAGACTTTCAAAAAGGACTTTCAGTTCCTACTAAAATTAAAGAACATCTTGACCATTATGTTATAGGACAAAGTGATGCGAAAAAAGTACTCTCAGTTGCTCTATATTCACACTATAAAAGAATAGATAAACCAATTTTTAAAAATGTAGAGATAGAAAAATCAAACATCATGCTTATAGGTCCAACAGGAAGTGGTAAAACACTTTTAGCTAAATCATTAGCTAAGATTATGGATGTTCCATTTGCAGTTGCAGATGCTACAGCATTAACAGAAGCTGGGTATGTTGGGGAAGATGTTGAGTCTATCCTTTCACGACTTTTAGCATCAGCAGATTTTGATGTGGAGAGAGCTCAAAAAGGGATTATCTATATAGATGAGATAGATAAAGTTGCAAATAAAAGTGAAAGTGCAACAAGTGGCAGAGATGTAAGTGGAGAGGGAGTTCAGCAGGGACTGTTGAAAATTCTTGAAGGTGGCGAAGTGTATGTTCCTGTAAAAGGAAGTAGAAAAAGCTCGACTACTGAAACAGTATTATTTGATACTACACATGTGCTTTTTATCTGTGGTGGTGCTTTTGTTGGTTTAGTTGGGGATGAAGAACAAAAGAAAAAGCATAGAAAAAAAGTGATGGGATTTATGAAAGAGGATTTTACTGATGTTACAGATGAAGTAGAATCAAAAGATTTAATCTCTTATGGGTTAATCCCAGAATTTATAGGAAGAATTCCTGTAATTGCTACTCTTAATGAACTTACAACAGAAGATTTAATACGAGTTTTACAAGAACCTAAAAATGCTATTATTAAACAATACCAAGCATTGTTTGAACTTGATGGTATGGACTTAGAGTTTAGTGATGATGCTTTAGAAACTATAGCAGAACTTGCACAATCAAAAGGTGTAGGAGCAAGAGGATTAAGAGGTATTATAGAAAAAATTATGTTACCACTTCAATATGAACTTCCAGCATCTAATGATATAGAAAAATGTATTATTACAAAAGCTTTTATCGAAGGGAATGAAGATGTTCAAATTGAATATCTAAAAGATAAAAAAGCAACAAAAAAAGCTCTTACTGAGAAAGAAAATGGATGATTTATCTACCATTTATGAGTGGGCAAAAACTTTTGATTTTGATGAGGTAGAGTTACACTACTGTACAGTTCTTGCTCTTGAAATATTTGATAATGAGTGTAAAATGGATTATGATAACTATACTCTTTTTATCTCTGTATATGATGGTATTGCAGAAAGAACTAAGACTCCTTTTGATAAAAAAGTGCATCAAATTATAGAACAATCTAGAACAGATGATCCTCTAAAACCTAAAAAAGAGTATAAAGAGGTTATTCGCAACTTACGAGTAGCTATGATGAAAAATTTGGATGAACTTTCTATGAAAGATTTTAAACAGCTAGTTTGGGATAATCAGAACTAGTTAAAATATTGATACATATCAATATTTTTCTCTTCTCTTTTTAATATAATCTTTTTAATATTACTAATACAAAGAGGATTTTTATGAAGTACCCAGATTTTTTTAATATAATAGAAACAATAACACTTCAAGATGAGCTTTCAGATTTTTTAGGTACTTTTGAAAATGGAATTGTAGAGTTTAGTTATTTAGATATAGTAAAAAGTGCAGGGCATAGTTGTCCTACTGTTGCTGGGGCATATTTGATGGCACAAGCTGGATTAAAAGCTTTATATAATGATGTATTACCAAAAAGAGGGGAGATATTTGTATCTTTTAAAGAAGATAGTCTTGATGGTGTAGCAGGTATCATAGCAAATGTATTTACACAAATAACAGGTGCTACTCAACAAATAGGATTTAAAGGAATAGGCGGAAAGTTTATACGACATGATTTGATGAAGTTTAATGATAATATATCTTCAAGTGTAAAACTACAAAGGCTAGATACTGGAAAAATAGTAGAAGTTATCTATAATCCAAATATTATAAATTCAAATACTCTTCAATCTCAATTGATGGAAAAAATTTTAAAAGAAACGGCTACACACGATGATAAGATATTATTTGGTAAAATTTGGCAAGAAAGAGTTGCAGAAATTTTTCAAAATAAAGAGAAGGTTATCACGATAAGATGAGTACAATAGAAGTTAAATATATTTTTGGTGGAAATATAAAACCGTATAAGATAAAAGAAAAAAAGTTTGAAAGTGCTTATCTTAAAAAAGAAGAGTTTCAAACGATATTTATAACAAAAGATGGAATAGTTACAGATCAACAAGCAGATAGAAGATATCATGGTGGAGAAGATAAAGCACTTTTAATAGCTTCTACAAATCATTTTAAAACTTATGAAGATGAATTTCAAGAGTCTATAGATAAAGCGATATTTTCAGCCAATATTTTTGTGAATACATTGGATGAAAGTACTGTATGTGTAGGGGATATTTATAAATTAGGTGAGGTTTTGGTTCAAGTGACACAACCAAGACAACCTTGCTGGAAAATAGGGGCAGTTTTTTCAAATAAAATTTCAAAATTTATTAAAGTACACAGTGCGACAGGTTGGTATGTAAAAGTATTACAAGAGGGTAGTATATCTCAAAATGATAATGTAGAATTAGTAAAGAAGCAAAGCAGTATCTCAATAAAAGATATGAGTAAATTTCTTAATGAAAAAACTATAGATAAAGAGATATTAAAAACTCTTATAAATGCAGATTTTGTAGCACAAAGCTATAAAAATGATATATCAAAAATAGTAGAAAATGATAAAAGATAAGTTTGAGAGTGAAACATCTACTTTAAAAAAATTTTTAGAAAAATATTGCCATGATAAACATCTTAATCAAGTTACAAAAACTCAAAATATAATCTATCAAAATAGCTCTTTTAAACTTGAAGTAAATCTTTGTAAAGAGTGTTTAGATACTCATAATTATTCAATAGAAAAACTACAAAACTGTCCACATGAGCAAAAGCCGAGATGTAGAAAATGCCCAAATCCTTGCTATGAAAAGCCAAGATGGAAAACGCTAGCTAAAATTATGAGATATAGTGGTTTTAAATTTGGTCTTTTAGAATTAAAAAATAGATTATTTTCTTGACCTTATTAAGCTTATTTGCTACTATTACACGATGATTGAACAATTAAAAAAATTAGAACTATTTAGTTCTTTAAATGATAAAGAGTTAGAAGGTATTAGTCATATAACAACAATAAAAGAGTATACAAAAGATAATATAGTATTTTATGAGGGTGACGCTTCTGAATACTTTTATCTACTTTTAAATGGCTTTGCAAAAGTATATAAAGTTGATCCAAAAGGTACAGAGATAGTTTTACATAACTTTGTTGGTACTACACTCATTGCAGAGATGGCAAGTATTGAGGGATTTAATCTTCCTGCAACTTGTGTTTGTATGGATAAAAGTACTTTTGCACTTATTCAAAAAGATGCTTTTTTAAAAATATTACAAACAAATGCTCAAATATCTTTTAAAGTAACAAAATCGCTTACGAGAAAAATCAAAGGGATGGATGGACTTTTAAATAGAAGTTTAATCTTTGATGCCACAACAAAAGTAGCTTCATATATCTATGATAATCCTATTGTCTTTAAAAATAAAAAAAATAAAATCATAGCAACAGAGCTACATATGACACCTGAGACACTTTCAAGAATTTTAAAAAAACTAAAAGATTTAAAAATTATAGATAAAGAGCATACACTTTTAGATAAAGATAAATTAGAGATGTTTATAAACTTTTAAACTAGAATATTTACATGAAATTGATTTATGTCAATGTAAAATCTTTAAAAAATTTCTATAATTTTCAAAAAATAATAGGAATGAATTATGACAATAAATCAATTTATGACAACAGACCATAGAGCATGCGATGAACAATTTGCAAATTTGGAAAACATTGTAGATAGTGGAAACTTTGAGGGTGGAAAAACTATGTTTGATGAGTTTGAAACACATATGTTACATCATTTTGATATGGAGGAAAAGGTGATGTTCCCTGAATTCAACGAATGTGGAGGAGGACATTGTAATCCAACAGGTGTGATGATTATGGAACATGAACAAATGCGAACTTTATTTTCAATATTGAAAGAAGCTATAGCAGATAATAATAAGGAAAAATTTTTAGGTACAAGTGAAAATCTTTTATTTGTGATGCAACAACACAATATGAAAGAAGAGCAAATGATGTATACTATGGCAGATGATAATTTAGATAGTTCTGATATTATTCAAAAAATGCAAGCTATATAAATGTATGATGAAATTATCCTTGACTGTAGAGAATTAGAAGCACCTGAGCCTTTAAATCTTGCAGTTGCTAATCTTATGAATATATCTGATAATAAGTATATAAAAATGATACATAGAATAGAACCTATGATGTTATTTACTATTTTAAAAGAGAATAACTATGGATATATCATAAAACATATTCAAGGTGAAGTGATAATATATATTTATAAAGAAAATGAAAAAATAAAAGAGTATATTCAATGTTTGCAGGATTGAGTTTAGACCAAGCACCGCCATTTAGGGCACCTTTGAAGTTTTTTTTAACTGCACCTATTTTTGCTTTGATTAGCGGAATTTTTGTAATATTTAATTCAGATTTACAAATTCATTCTCCAAGTACAATAGCTATAGTGCATCTTCTTACCATAGGTTTTATGGTGATGATAGTTTTTGGTGCATTACAACAAATGTTGCCAGTAGTAGCAGGTGCTGTGATACCAAATCCAATGTTTATTGCAAATACAACTTATATTTTATTGGTTTTTGGATTGGTGACTTTTGTGATTGGATTTTTCTTTTATGGAAAGTTGTTATTTTTTCTATCAGGTTTTTTTTTACTTTTAGGACTTTGTTTATTTGTTTTTGTAAGTATATTTCAACTTTTAAAAGTTAAAAATAAATCATGGATAGTGCTAGGGATGATTCTCTCTTTAAGTTTTTTTATCATTGCTTTTTTAGTTGGTATTTATCTATTGATTTCACATGGGATGGGAGATTTATCTAGTTATCATTATGATGTGGTATCGTTACATTATAATTATATATTTTTTGGATTTATTTTTTTACTTATTGTTTCAATAACTTTTCAAGTTGTTCCTATGTTTTGGGTTACAGATAGTTTTCCTCAAAATCAACAAAAATATCTTCTTCTTTTAACTCTTGTTATTTTATTTTTGTATGGTATAAATACTTTTATGCAATTTCATTTTGATATTTACTATAAGATTTTAATAAGTGGATTAGTTTTTTATTTTGGATATATCACTATAAATAAATTACAAAACAGAAAAAGAAAGTTAAAAGATATCTCAGTATATTTTTATACTACTTCTATGATATTTTTGATTTTTGGTACTATTTATTGGCTATGTTTAGAGTTTTATGATTTATCGTTGATACCTTTAGGTATCTTATGGGGATTAGGTTTTGTTTATACTGTAATGAATGGGATGTTATACAAAATAGTTCCTTTTCTTACTTGGTTTCATCTTAGTAGTAAAGGTATGTTTGATATACCTACTATAAGAGAGATGATAAGTATAAAACAGAGCCAAATGCAGTTTAATTTACATTTAGTGACGGTTTTATTTTTACTTGTTGGATTTAGTTTTGAAAGTGATTATTTAATAAAATATGGAGCAATATTTTTTGTAATATCAAATGGACTACTTTTCATAAATCTTATAAAAAGTGCTAAAATCTTTCTAGTAAGGTTTTAGCTTTTTCGTAAGTCTCTTTTGTATTGATATTTAAAAACTGTTCACTATTTCTAAAGAGTATTGTTTGATAGTTTTTTGATTCTTTTATAAGATAATTTATTTTATGAATATCTTGTTGTAATAGTTCTTGGATAAGTGGTAAAAGCTTTTTTGAAAATACTCCGCATAAATTGTGAATATTGTTATCTTTATCTTTTGCAATTGTAATAAGAGTGTCTGTAGAGTTTTCAATAAGTTCTTCAATAGTTTTTTCTTCTATAAGCGGTGTATCAACAGTAATTATAAATACTTTTTCTTCCTTTAGGGTACTTAATATAGATTCTAATGCTATCATAGGAGAAGATATATTTGAGTTTTTATCAAGTAACAGTTTAGGAGTAGTAAGTTTTAAACTGGTAAACTTATTTGTTTTTGATGATATATAAACAGTTTCAAATAAGGTTTCTAATTTTGCATGGAGATATTCTATCATAGAAGAAGTGTTGTGAAAACTCATTAGAGATTTGTCTTCACCCATTCTACTACTTTTCCCGCCACTCAGTATAATACAAGGAATTTCTTTTATTTTATTTTGATGCAATTTTATCTCTACTTTTTCGTAAATATTATTTTAAATCTCGCACCAGTATATTCTTGCTCTTTATATTTATAATTAGAGTTTGATACACTGATTGTTGCGTTGTGTTTTTTTGTTAGGACTTCGTGTGTCATACTCAGTCCAAGACCCGTACCTACACTTTGATGTTTTGTTGTAAAGTATGGTTCAAAAACTCTTTCTAAATTCTCTTTTTTAATCCCTTTGGCATTATCTTGAATTATTACTTTAAGGCCATTTTTTATAAGGGTAGTTTCTACAAATAGAAATTTGTCTTTTTTAGGTAGATTTTCTGTGAGTGCATCTTTTGAATTATTGAAAATATTCATAAAGGCTTGTGCCAGTTCATTTTCATATCCTTCTATTTGCATATCATCATCAAGAGTGAGTACTTTCATAATATTATAATCAATAAATGTAGCGTTTGTTAAATTTAATGCTTTTTTAATAGTTGATACAATACTAATAGTTTTTATCTCTTCTCTATCTCTTAAAAAGTTTTTAAATTCATTTATCGTATTTGAGAGATATTCTGTTTGTGTAGTGACTATATTTGTACACTCTAATAAATCTTCTTTTTTAATCTCTTTTTCATAATTTATTTTTGCTTCGATACCACTTGCGCTTGTTGATATTACAGAAAGTGGTTGTCTCCATTGATGAGCTATATTTTCAAGCATTTCACCCATCGATGCTAATCTACTTTTGTTTTCCATAAATTTCATTTGAGAAATATCTTTTACAGATATAAGAATTCTTTTTTTATCAGGCATGAGAGAAAGACTCATGCTAAGTATAATAATTTTATCATCTTTTGCGATGCAAGGTTTTTCAAAGTTTTCTAAGTATCCAACCTCTATAACCTTTTGTAAAGTTTCTTTTGTTTTTTCTATATCCTCTTTAGGGGTTAAATCAAGACAAGACTTATGAAGTAATTCTTTTTTCGAATAACCGACCATATTCATATATGCTTTGTTAAAGTTCACAAAGTTGAAGTCTAAATCAAGTATTACTAAACCATCTTTTGAATGTTTAAAAATAGTTTTAAATTCAGTTTTTTGTTTTTTAAGAGTTTCATTGAACTCTTTTACTTTAAAATATTTTCCATAAAGTTTTTGTATAGTTGAAGAAAGAAGAAAACTCAATATTATAGAAAGAAGAAGTATGATAAATGATTCTAATAGATATTTACTATATAAATTCATATTTTCATCGTGAAGATACTTTTCTTTGAGTTGTAGTATAAGTATAAGTTCATTTTGAATTGGTAAATCAAATTTTTTAGAAACGAGAGTATCATTAGAAAAGAAATCTTTATTTAAAATCTCTTTTGTAATCTCTTTAAATTCATTTTCTAAAGTATAGTTTGTCTCTGTATTATAATGGTTCCAACTTTTTGTATCATCATAATGTTTTAGTACTTCCCCTTTTTTATTAACTAATATCATATCATACAAAGGAGTATTGAAAAGTTTTTTTATGAAGTTATCCATAAAATAATTAATGATAAGAATTCCATCAAATTCACCATTGTTACTTAAAGGTAAAATAGCTCTTAATGTAGATTTATAAGGTATTTCAACTTGTTTATTTTCTATATTTAAATCAAAAGCTGAAAACCATACTTTTTCAAGAGTTTTCTCTTTTGAAGTAAAAAAATAATATCTATCTGATTTATCTTGTAATTTTTCTTTCTCAACGATAAAAGGTATTTCTCCCTCTTCTTTTCTATCAATTCGTATTTTTTCTAGACCATTTTTATCTATATATCTAAGTTGCATAAAATTAGTATTTGAATTTGTTATTGTAAAAAATAAGTCTTGAATATCATTTTTTTGATTTTTTAGATAAAGATTAAAGTTTTTTGATTCTCTGATTGATTGTAATTGGTTTTTAGATTGAGCAATAAAGTACTGAAAACACAGTTCTCTCTCTTGAAGTTTTTGAATACCATTTTTCAAAGCAAGTTTCTGACCGTGATTACCATAAAGAAGTTTATCAACAGTTATAAAAGATACGATTAACCCTATTGAAAAAAGAATAAGTATAACAACTATTCTTTTCAAGGATTTTTTATTTTTGGTAATCATTATATGTCCTCAAATCTTATACAATCATTATATAACTCTTAAACTTAAATTTAATTTGATGACAAAATAAAAGATTCATTTACAAGAATTTTCCCTACTTCCATATTGGAATCAACAAAGCTTTTTATATTTAAATCTTTTAAAGCTTTTCTTTCATCAATGGAGTCAATTTTTACTATTATATTTGAATCAGGAGCAAAATTTAAAACAGCTTCACTAATAAGTCTTTTTCTTTTAGGATTTGACACTGTTATAATAACACTTCGTGCCTCATCAACTTTTAAAGATTCTAAAACAGGAAGTTTATCAAGGTGACCAAAATATGCCATATAGCCTAATTTTCTCGCTAGTAATACATGTTTTAAGTTATCTGATATTATTACAAATGGGATCTTATTTGAGCTGAGTTCTTGGGCTACAATTCTTCCTAGCATTGAAAAACCAGCTATCACTATATGGTTTTTTGCTTTTATTGGTGTAATAACATCTGATTCATAAAATTCTTTTGCAAAATATGAAGAAAGTTTATAGATATTATTTACAATAAATGGTGTAAGAATCATAGATATCACTGTAATAAGTATTAAAAAACTTGCCATTTGAGGAGATATAAGATGATTTGAAAGTGCAAGAGCAAAAATAGCAAATGAAAACTCCCCAACAGAAGCGAGTGCTAGAGCTGTCTTAACAGCACTATTTTTGTCTGATTTTCTTATCATAATAAGATAAATGACAATTGCTTTAAATATAAATACACCTATAAAGATAGCAAAAATTATATGCAGGTTATTAAAGAAATAAAAGATATCTATTTTTGTTCCAACACTAAAGAAAAATGCTCCTAAAAGTAAATCTTTATAGCTTGCTATATCTGACTCTACTTTTACACTATATCCTGTATCAGCTATAATCATACCTGCAATAAAAGCACCTAAAGAATAGGTGAAACCTAAATTGTGTGCTAATAAAGATGCCCCTATAACTATAGAAAAAACAGCTCCTAAAAACAACTCTTCAAGTGAAGTTTTCGCAGATGATTTTAAAAGTAAATTGACTATTTTTTTCCCAATTGTAAACATAAATACTATAACAACTACAGCAGATAGAAATGTTTGAAATAATACTTCACTCAAAGATAAATCATCATTGGTTAAAAATGTAATAAGTAACAAAATAGGGATCACAGCTAAATCTTGAAAGATTAAGATACCTAGAGATTTTTCACCATAAGGGGTATGGATATCTTTTGACTCTTTTAAATAGGTTAAAACTATAGCTGTTGAAGAGAGAGAAAAAGCAAGTGCTACTATAATAGAAGTGTTAAAATCCAATGTAAAGATAAAGTGAGATAATACAAAGATAACTATAGAGCTTAAAATAACTTGCATCAAACCATTTGCAAGAAGCACTTCTTTCATCTTTCTTATTTTTTCAAAGTTTAGCTCTAAACCTATTGTGAACATCAAAAACACTATCCCAAACTCTCCTATAAGTTCAAGAGAGTGTATATCTATACCATTGAAGTTAAAAATATAGCTTATTATTGTCCCTGAAAGGATATACCCAATAATATGTGATATTCCATATCTTTTAAATACGATGTTAAAAATTGTAGCTATTGATATAGCTAAAAATATTGCTAATAATACATTTTCCATAGTATATATTATATCAGATATTATGAAAATAATTGAATACTGTTTGTATTATATTTATACAAATTTCTTTATTATTAGTAAGTGTTGTTAATATGCTTTTAAAAGAGTTTTTCATAAAATGACAACACTTATCAAAAAGGGATGTGTAGATGACAAAATATATTGAGACTTTTCAGGATTTTATATCCAAAGAAGCATTTAGTGGTTTTTTACTTTTTACTGCAACAATACTTGCAGTTGTTGTTGCAAATTCAGTACTTTCGCAAGAGTATTATGAACTGTGGCATGCGCCTCTTGGGTTAACTATTGGAGATATGAATATCTCTATGAGTTTAACCATGTGGATCAACGACGGACTGATGGCATTATTTTTCTTAATGGTTGGTTTAGAGATCAAAAGAGAGATGCTTATAGGGGAATTGAGTTCTGTGAAAAAAGCATCGTTTCCAGTAGCAGCTGCTATTGGTGGTATGGTGATACCTGCACTTGTCTATGTAGGGTTAAATCCTCAAAATCCAATTGGATTTGGTGTACCTATGGCTACTGATATAGCTTTTGCTTTAGGGATATTACTTCTTTTAGGAAATAAAGTAAATCCTGCATTGAAATTATTTTTAGTGGCACTTGCAGTTGTTGATGATTTGGGGGCTGTACTTGTGGTTGCTACAGTATATACAAGTGAGATACATAGTTCTTATTTCTTACATGCTATTTTAGTATATGCTTTAATTTGGATACTTAATTTAAAAGGTGTGAAGTCACTTTGGCCTTATTTAATTCTTGGGATATTTTTATGGGTTTATATCCATGCTATTGGTATTCATGCTACTATTGCTGGGGTTTTACTAGCATTTGCAATTCCTATTAGTTCTAAAATAGAGGAAAAAAAGTTTATAGAAAACTCCAAAAAAGCTATAGATGAATTTGAAAAAAATGTTGATGAGATACCAATACTAAATCATCACCAAATAGATGCTTTAGAAAATATTGCCTATGGATATGACAAAGTACAAAATCCACTAGTAAAGTTAGAACATCAACTTCATGGGTTTAGTGCCTTTTTTATTATGCCTCTTTTTGCTTTTGCAAATGCTGGGGTTGTAATAGATTTTAGTGGAGTTTCAGAACATCTTATGATAGTACTTGGAGTAGTATTTGGACTTGTTATAGGAAAACCTATAGGGATAGTTGCATTTACTTATCTGGCATCAAAAATGAAACTTATCCATAAGCCAGACAATTTAAGCTGGGAAGAGATAGTTGCAGTTGGATTTTTAGCAGGTATTGGATTTACAATGTCGATATTTATAACACATTTAGCATTTGTTGATGAAGTTGTTATTGGTGCAGTAAAACTTGGTATTTTTATAGCTTCATTTATAGCAGGTGTTCTTGGTGTTTTACTTATTAATAGAGCTGCAAAAAAAGTAGCAAAGTAAAATATGTTAACTATTATAGTTACTACACTTTTTATATCTTTAGTAGCGAATGTTATTTTAAAAAAATTTAACCTTCCTACTATTATAGGATACATTGTTACAGGAACTGTTATAGCTTATAGTTTCGGACTTCATGATGCTGTTCATAACCATGAACTTAAAGAGATAGCAGAGTTTGGTGTAGTATTTCTGATGTTTACTATTGGATTAGAGTTTTCAATAGAACATTTAAAAAAGATGAAATATGAGGTATTTGTAGCAGGAACTTTACAGATTGTTATTACCTCTATTATAGTTTATATTATGGCTTATTATATTTTTGATATTGAACAAAAAACATCTTTTATAATCTCTCTTGCTATTGCTTTATCTTCAACTGCAATAGTTTTAAAAACTTTTAATGAAACAGGTGAGATAAATAAAAGATATGGTCAAAGAAGTCTAGGAATATTGATTATGCAAGATATTGCTGTGATACCTATTTTATTAATTATCGGATTTATGAGTAGTCAAGGTGAACAGAAAATCTCATGGGTTCTTTTAGAGATGTTTGGAAGTGTTGTTGTACTTCTTGGATTGCTTTGGTTATTTGGTAAATATATGTTAGAACCATTTTTTATACAAATTATTAAAACAAACTCTGATGAACTTTTTATCACTACCATACTTTTTTTAGCTATTGGCGCATCTTATTTAGCTCATACTTTAGGCTTTTCATATTCACTTGGGGCATTTATAGCTGGTATGCTGATTGCTGAAACAAAATTTAAACACCAAGCAGAAGCTGACCTTATTCCATTTAGAGATATTCTTTTAGGAATCTTTTTTATCACTGTAGGTATGCAAATTGATTTTGATATTATATTTTCATATATCCATATTATTTTAGCATTGCTTATTTCTGTTATTGTATTGAAATTTTTCATTATATTTGCAATTATTAGGGTCAATGAAAACAAACGGGTAAGTCTTAAAACAGCATTGAGTCTTGTGCAAATTGGTGAGTTTTCTTTAGCTTTACTTGAGTTAGCTAGAACAAATGGACTTATTGGTCCACCTTATGGACAAATTATGATTGTAACNATAGTAATATCTATGATACTTACACCAATAATTCTAAAAAATATTCCTACAATTACAGATAAGTTACTAAAAAATAATTTTATAGAGGTAGAAGAAAATGAGATGGCTACAAGTGAATATCTGAATCATACTATTATTATAGGATTTGGTGAATTTGGTCAAAATGTGGCAAAAATATTAAAAAGTGAGTCTTTACCATATATTGCTATTGAGAATAATATAGATACTTATCATAAAGTAAAAACACAAAATGAACCTGTGCTTTTTGGTAATGCAGTAAAAAGAGATATTATAAAAAGTGCAAATATTAAAGAGGCTAAAAATATAGTTATTGCTATAGACAATCCAAAAAAACTCTATCATGTATGTCATACGCTTCAAAACTTTTTAGATAATGAAAATATTATAGTAAAAGTTCATAATAGTGCTGAAAAAAAGAGTATTGAAAGTTTAGGGATACAAAATATAATAGTAGAAAATGAGATAAGTAGTGAGGTTGTTTTGAGTAAAATCGTATAAATATATTAAAACAATATATTCATACGAGATTTATCTAATAAGCTTCTTGTTCGCAGTATTCCCAACCCATTTGAGCTTCAATTTGTTTTGAAGTCATATTTGGAGAGTAACTATCTTGATTTTTAGAAACAGAACTATTATTTGCGGTACAGCCAATAAATAGCACTACTAAAACAGAAAGCATCAATACATTAAGTAGTTTATTTTTCATTATAAAATCCTTTTACTTTATACTTTTTACCAAAGGAAAAATCCTTCGGTACCAAAGTGTGATTAATCAAACTTTGGTTTAGGAGTCTTGTCAGAAAGTACTGGCAATACAGGATATGTAATAGTTGGTTTTTTCCCTGTTAAAGATTTTAAGAATGTTACAATTTGTTCGCTTTCTTTATCAGATATATTGATACCTAATTGAGTAGAACCCATCTCTTTAACTGCTTCTTTTAAAGACCATACATTACCATTGTGAAAATATGGAGCTGTTTCTTCAATATTTCTAAGTGTTGGAGTTTTTACCATACCATCTTTATTTCCTTTGAAATCACCTTTTGCATAAGAGTAATTTGCATGGATTTGGAATGGTTGCATTGTACCACCAAGACCTATATCACTATGACAAGCAGTACAACCTTTGTCAATAAACACTTTAAGACCAGTTTTCTCTGCTGCTGTTAATGCGTTTTCATTACCATTTAAAAATGCATCAAATCTTGAAGGTGTAATAAGTGTTCTTTCAAATACAGCAATTGTATCTGCAATAAGAGGAAATGTGATTTTTACATCATCACCATATGCTTTTTTGAATTCTGCAACATAATCAGGCATAGAAGTAACTTTTTCTAAAACTAACTCAGCTGGTGCTGCCATTTCTGGACCTGCTTGAATTGGACCTTGTGCTTGTGCTTCTAAGTGAGGATCTCTACCATCCCAGAATTGTACAGCATTTAACACTGAGTTATAAACTGTAGGTGAGTTTAAATGATGAGGATTTGCTGTCCATTTATGACCAATAGCAGCACCAACATCATCATCTCCACCCATTGCAAGATTATGACATGTGTTACAAGAGATAAGATTACTTTTTGAAAGTCTTGGATCAAAATATAACTTTTTCCCTAATTCAATTTTACAGTTTGTAATAGGATTTTTTGGATTGTCCACAAGTTTTAAAACTTCTAATTTACTTTGAGGTATTGCCTTAAGACCTGAATCTTTCGCTATTTTAGCAAGACCAGCATCACTTAAAGCTAATGCACTTGTTGCACTCAGTACTAAACCACTTAACACTAAACTAATTCTTTTCATAAGAACTCCTTATATTTGTTGAGATTATCTAAAACATACTTTAGACTTATAAAAGTATATCCCTCTTAATCTTAAAGAAATATAAATAAAGGATAATAATTATTATTAAGTTAAAAATATTAATTAAATTTAAAGGTTAGAGGAAAATTTTTTTAATTCCCCCTGTAATAGTTGCAAGTCTATACGCACTTAATCCCATAAAAGTTTGTTTTGTAATATCTGCACCTTTATCTATAAAAAATTCGACTATCTCTTTATGTCCAAACATTGCTGCAAACATTAGGGGTGTTTTACCTCCACCATTATCAGCATCTATATCAGCATCATATTTTAGAAGAAGTTTGATAATATCAAGGTTTCCTTTGAAAGCAACTCCCCCTAATGGAGTTTGCCCTCTATCATTTCTTTTGTCAACTTCTGCACCAAATTCTAATAAAAGCTTTGAAGTTTCAAAGTTTCCATTATACGTTGCAAGCATTAAAAGAGTATTTCCTTTTTCATCTTGTAAATTTATATTTAATCCAGCCTCTAACATACTTTTTAGGACTTCTACTTCATTATTTCTCGCATAATCCAAAGCTAAAAGTTGTAGTTCTAAAAATCTCTCTTCTTCCTCTTTTGTTATTGATATTGTATCCATATTATACTCCTAAGGCTTTTTTAACTCCAGAAGCATAATCTGTATGTACTTTTTCAAATAAAGCTATTTGTCTATTTATAATATCTAAAGGAACACCATCCATAGCAACTGCTATATTACTAAAAAGCTGTTCTTTTTGATTTTCACTCATTAGATTAAATAATGCTGTAACTTGTGAATAATGGTCATCACTATCTTCAAGGTGTGAATATCTATATCCATCTCCATCAACAGGGAATGGAGGTTCAAGGTATTCTTTATTTTCTACTGGTCCATCAAAACTATTTGGTTCATAAAAAGCATCAGTTCCTTTTACTTCATCAAGTCTCATAGGACCATCAGCATGATAAGTATTTACTTCACTTAATGGACGATTTACTGGAAGCATTTCGTAGTGTGTACCTATTCTATATCTATGAGCATCTGCATAAGAAAAGACTCTAGCTTGAAGCATTTTATCAGGAGACCAGCTGATTCCTGGTACGATATTAGATGGGCTAAATGCAGCTTGCTCAATTTGAGCAAAGTAATGTTCAGGGTTTTTATTAAGCTCCATAACTCCAACATCAATCATTGGATAATCAGAGTGAGGCCATACTTTTGTAAGATCAAATGGATTAAAAGGTGCATTTTTTGCTTCCTCATTTGTCATTATTTGGATTTGAAAATTCCATTTAGGAAAATCTCCTTTTTCTATAGACTCATACAAATCTCTTTGCGAGCTTTCTCTATCTTTTGCTACTATTGCTTCTGCTTCACTATTTGTTAAAGTTTGGATACCTTGGGCTGTTTTAAAGTGAAACTTGACCCAAAATCTTTCATTTTTGTTATTGATTAAACTATAAGTATGAGAACCATAACCGTTCATATTTCTCAAAGTTTTTGGAATACCTCTATCTGACATCAAAATAGTAACTTGATGAAGTGATTCAGGACTTAATGACCAAAAATCCCACATAGCTTTAGGACTTCTCATATTTGTTCTTGGATGTCTTTTTTGTGTATGTATAAAATCAGGAAATTTCAGAGGGTCTTTGATAAAGAATACTGGTGTATTATTTCCAACTAAGTCCCAGTTTCCCTCTTTTGTATAAAATTTCATAGCAAAACCTCTTACATCTCTTTCTGCATCTGCTGCACCTCTTTCTCCTGCAACTGTAGAAATACGGATAAGCATAGGAGTTTGTTCTCCCTTTTGTAATACTTTTGCTTTTGTGTATTGACTGATATCATTTGTAATTGTAAGTGTTCCAAATGCACCACTTCCTTTTGCGTGAACAACTCTTTCAGGGATTCTTTCCCTATTTTGGTGAGCTAATTTTTCAATGAGTTGATAATCTTGCATTAAAAGAGGACCTTTTGCTCCCGCTGTTAATGAATTTTGGTTATCTGCTATTGGATTTCCTGCTGTTGTTGTCATTGTTGTTTTCATGATGAGTCTCCTTGAAGTATTTAATGGAAAATTTTTTTCCTTTAGAAAGTATAAGAGAAACAGAATTAAAGAAAAATTAAGAGTAACAACTACTTAATAAATGAGATAAAATTATGTATTTTGTTTTACTGATATAAATTACTTAAAAGAGATAAGATATATACTTATTTAAAGTATATAGAAAAGAGTTATTAAAAATAAGAACTATTAATAATAGTTCTTATTTTATGAAAAAAGTTATTAAGACATAATCTCTTCAACAGTGATATAATCTCCAACTCTACCTGTCATTTGTTCAACATCTGTATTTACTGGAAGTGTTTTTTTACCTGGAACCCATCCTGCTGGACATACTTCACCAGTTTTTTCTGCATGTTGCCAAGCTCTTACTTGTCTTAAGAACTCATGAACATTTCTACCAACTGATGGTGCTTGAACTTCTTGAGCTACAACTGTACCTTCTGGATTGATTAAGAATCTTCCTCTTAGAGCGATTCCTTCTTCTTCAATCATAACACCAAATGCTCTTGATACAGTACCTGTTGGATCTGCACCAATTGTAAGTTTTAATCCTTTTAATAATGGCTCTGTTTCAACAAATCTTTTGTGAGAGAATTTTGTATCTGTAGATATAGCTAAAATCTCTACACCAAGCTCTTGGAACTCATCGTATTTTGCATTCATTGCAGCTATTTCTGTTGGACAAACAAATGTAAAGTCTGCAGGGTAAAAACATACTACTGACCATTTACCTTTGTAATCTTCACTTGATACTTCTTGGTAGTGACCTGTTTTTGCGTTGTACGCATCCATTTTAAACTCTGGAGCTTTTCTTAAAACTAAACTTGAACTCATATTTTTTTCCTTTTTTTCTATATTTAAATTTTCTTCTTGTGAAGCAACTTCTGTTTCTTCTATTGGTTTTGCACCTGTATCGCAAGCCATATTATTTCCTTTATGTTAAAAGTGATGAAAGTATATCTAAAGGAAAAAAATTATCCTTTAGAATATATAATTATAATAACTAATTAAGACAAATATAAGTAATAGTTTATACTTCTATAAGGATTTTACATCACAAGACGACGAAGACGGTATTAGTTATAGGGCTTTATATATCAAAGCTTATTCTTGATAATTTGGATGGAAAGATAGAAGCTTCAAATGAAAAGTTTTATTTTAAAGATAAAGGATATATGGGAGCTAAGTTGAGTGTCATTCTTTCTAAACAATAAGTAAAAATAACCCCAAACAAAGTATAAATACTAAACTTCCATATTCAAATATCTTTTTTAAAGTAGTATTAGAAGATGATTTTTTTCTTACATTGATACTTAAATAAGCAGTGATGAAGATGATTAAACTCATCCCCAAGCTCATAAATATAGCACTTAAAAATCCTACATAATAAATCCCAAGTCCAAAAGTAAAAATAAATATAGTTACAGTACCAGGGCAGGGTACAATACCAGCTGCAAGTATAACTCCTAAGTCTTCACTTTTTGTATTACAGCCGCTACAACCACAACTGCTAGCATTTGGATTATGTGTAGTGAAGCTGAGTTTATTTGTAGTTTTATATTTTTTATAGATGAGATATAAAGCTATTGATATTATTATAACGGCACTGAGTTTTGTAGCTACATACTCTATATTAGTTAAAAAACTTACAAATAATAAGTTTAAAACTAAATAGATAAAAACAGTAAGAAAAAATGCACTAAATGTATGTACAACTCCTATAAGTAAAGAGATATTAAAAGCTTTTACAATAGAGCGATTTTCACTTAAAAAATAACTCCCAACTAAACTTTTTCCATGTCCAGGACCAAGTGCGTGTAATACTCCATATATAAAAGAGAAAAACAATAGCCAAAGATATGAGGTGACAGAGTTAGTTTTTTTTATATCATTTAAAAGTGCTTGAATTTTTTCTTTATATATTTTAAGTTGTTGTGAAAGTTCATCAAGTAAACTATTTGTTTTTATAGGTTCTATATTTTCTTGTATAGATATGGTTGGTTTATTTTCTAATTGTGTGGTGTTTTTATCATTAGTTTTGAGAATAGGTTTCGTAGCGACTATTGCAGGGTCATCAAAAACAATTTTTGCAATATGCATTGTTGGTTTTATAAGGTATTTATCTTGATAGTCTTTTAAAATTATATCTTTTAATGTAAAGTTAAAATTCCCTTGCTTATCTTGGAATTCAATTTTAAGGGTATGATTATTTTCTAAAATAAAATTTGCATCAAAACTATAAGAATAGTACATTGCATTATTTTCAAATAATATTTTTGTAGAGATGGGTTGTATCTCAACTTGTTTATCTGATATAAAATGCTTTTTAGAATAGGTTATTTTTGTGAGATAATTAAAAATATAGAGATAGTCTTCTAGTGCTTTTGCTATCTCTTTTTGTTCATTTTTATCAAATTTTCCATTTTCATTCTGATCATATTGTGTAAGACTAGATACAAACTTTGCATCAAATTTCCATTTGATTTCAAAGTAAGTTTTTGTTGGTAATGCAGATACTTTTGTATCTACAGTTACCATAGGTATATCAACCCTACATAAAGCACAACTAAAACTATATGTAGTGATAAAAAGTGTTAAAAAAATATATTGTAAAAGTTTATTTGTTCGCAATAGCATTCGCTAATTGTATCAAATTTTTGCTCCATTTTGGATTAAGAGGGCTTACTTTTATTACAGGAATTCCTACCTCTTTTGCTATTTGTTTTGCTACTTTATCACTAAATTCAGGTGCTGTAAATATAGCTTTTACTTTTTCCTCTTTTGCTTCTTCTATAAGATGTGCAACTTGTTTTGGTTTTGGATTTTTTCCACCGGCTTCAATAGCAACTTGAACTAATCCATAATCTCTTGCAAAATATCCCCACGCTGGATGAAATACCATAAACTTAGTTCCTGTTTGAGTATCTAGTAATATTTTTTTAATAGTTCTATCAGTTTGATTGATATGTTTTAAAAAGTTCTCATAGTTGTTTTTATAATATGCTTCATTTTTTCTATCAAGTTTTACTAAATAGTGATAAATGTTTTTTGCTATGATTTTTACATTTGCTGTACTTGTCCAAACATGTGGGTCTAGAGAACCTTCCTCATGCTCATCATGATCATGTTCTGCATGTTCTTTATGTTCGTGTTCTTCGTGATCATGGTCTTT
>JGI997J19993_1000151_pt1 | contig 24756 bp, 43 predicted proteins | sample Etolagbewater25m_FD_19993 | JGI IMG/M metagenome (IMG submission 19993)
CGGACGAACCTCCTGCGGACGAACCTCCTGCGGACGCTCTTCCAGTAGAAGAAAAACCAAAAACGACTCGTAAGCGTTCAGCTAAATAAGTTTGTTTTTAAATACCAAAACCCCTCAAACAATCGAGGGGTTTTTTATTTGTGGCCCTTGTTTATAAAGCAGTACTGCAAATAAAAAGCCCTTTAAGGAATCAATACCATGTTAGACCTTTTGCAAGTAAAAGCGCATTTACGCATAGAGCCTGAATGGGTGGACGAAGACACCTATATTCAAGGTTTGTTAGATGCGGCCATTGAGCAAGTAGAGAGTGACACGCAGTACCGTTTTAATGAAACGGCATTAACACTGGCATTACCATGTTTTACGCCTGAGATTCCCTTGCCTGTTTGCCCGGTTAAATCGGTTGAGTCTATTACCTATATTGACGTTGATGGTGTTCAGCAAACTTTGACAGGTTATCACTTAGATAATAAATCGATCAAGGCGGTAATTAAACCAGAATATGGCTCAAGCTTTCCATCTGTTAAGGCGGGGTATGAGTCGGTAGCTATCGGCTATACCGTGGGTGCAGCACTATGGCCAAAAACAATTTGTCAGGCTGTTTTTCTGTTGGTGGGTCACTGGTATGCAAACCGTGAAACCGTGGTTACTGGAACAATCACAGCAGAGCTGCCAATGGCCTATAACGCCTTAATTCAATCTTACCGAGTACCGTTCTAATGAGAGCAGGTAAATTAAACAAAAAAGCCAGAATCAAACGGTTGGGTGAAGTAACCGATCCAGCGGGTGGTGTGGTAGATGGTTGGTTTGAAGTTGGTAAGGCTTGGTGTGGCTTCATTGGCTTAAGGGGTGGTGAGCGTGCCACGGCGATTGGTAATCAATCCACTATGATTGGTACGGTGTTTTTTCGTTATACCAGTTTAACTAAAACCATTCAGGTCGGTGATGTGATTGTGGTTGATGGTGTGGAATACACTGCACAAAGCCCAGGCGTAAACGAATCTATGAAAAATGAATCAATCACTGTAGCGGTGTCAGTAGATTAGCGGGTAATGCTATGCAAGTAAGTATGGAGTTAAATGGTTTAGATAAGCTAGATACAAAGCTGGCCAAGCTTGGTAGTGCGGTAGGTAAAAAAGCGTTGCGCGGTGCAATGATGAAAGCAACCTCAGCAACCACTAAAAAGGCCAAGGCTATAACGCCTATTGGTCATTACAAGCCAAGTAAATTAAATAGCAAGCAAAAGCATGGTAAGCGTACTCCAGGCACTTTAAGAAAGTCTATTGTACGCAAAACAATGGTTGGCCGTATTCAAGATAATCACTCAATGGCAGTGCGTATTCGCTTTAACAGTAAAAAGGCTTATTACTGGTTGTTTGTAACAGGCGGTACTAATTCGCATGATTTAAACGATGGCTCTAAGAGGGCGGTAAGACGTAGGGCAGCCTCTTATGTTTCTTTAAAAAGCGGCATGTCACGCAAGGCGGCTTTGTTGATTAATCAGCAGGTTGGTAGATGGGGTAAACGTGCTAAAAGTAAGCGATTGCATCCAGGTACTAAAGGCAGAGATATTCTTGGCATCGCTTTTAGGGTAACTAAAAAGAATATGACTAAGGTTTTTGCCGATGATTTGGCAAGACGAATAGAGAAGGCAGTCTAAATGGCAAACATTAAAAACGAGTTTAACGCGTATTTAAAGGCGCATGTTGGTTTATCAGGCCTGGTAGGTGCGAATGTGTTTCCGCATGTTGGTAAAACAGACCAAGCCATGCCAGCCATTATGTATGGATTTGATTCAGATAACGAAAACGATTTAGAAGGCAACGTAGTATTAGAGCGTTATCAAGTGCAAGCCAATATTGTGGATAAGAGTTATGCCAATGCCAATGATATTGCAGATCAGTTAAAGCAAGCTTTAAACATTATAAACAGTAATTTAAATAACACGGTTGTTCAGCTTTGCAAGTTTGATTCTGAGTCAGAATCATTTGATGAAGAGTTGGACGCTCATGTTCTTTCCTTGAATTTCACGCTCATTAAATAGGAGAATCCAAAATGGCGGTAAATGCAAAACTAGGTGCGGGTACAACACTTTCTATTACAACGGATGGTGGTACGACTTACACACAAATTAATGGTGTTGATTCATTAGGAGCAACAGGCCAAACCAAACCAGAGGTGGATATCACTTCTTTAGAAGATACCTCAAAGCAATATATTGCTGGTATTAACGATGGTGAATCAAAATCAATCACCGTTAAGTGGGATGAAACCGATGCAGGCCAAGAGGCATTAGCTGCAGAAGCTAAGGCGGGTAATGTGGCTGGCTTTAAGATTAATTTTGCCAACGGCAAGTCCGCTACGTTTGACATGGTGCTATTAGGTTGGACGGTTGATGATGTGTCCAATGAGTCTGCTATGACAGCAACGGTTACAGGGCGTATGACAGGTGATATTGCATGGGCATAAAACAGTTAATTAAAAATGCTCAGGTTGATTCATCGGTTAAAGAGGTAGAAGTGTTGGGTGAAAAGCTACATATTCGCCTTTATTCTGTGGCTGAGGGTGAGCAAATTAATACATTGCCAGAAGCTGAGCGTTCTAACTTTTTATTAAAAACCTGTTTGGTTGAAAAAGATGGCACGCCTTCTTTGGATGATGAAGCGCTTGAGTTGCTTAAAACCGCTTCTGACAGAGCTATTGGGCCAGTGTTAAAAGAAATTTTAAAGTACAACAATGAGGCGTTCGCTGACCCAAAGTCTTAGAAAGTGAGTTTGAGCTTTTTAAGTTTAGGCTGGCTAAAGAATTGGGTATGACGCTGTTTGAATTAAAGCAGCGAATGACAACGCAAGAGCTAAACCAATGGTGGCAATATTATTTAATAGAGCCGTTTGGTTATCCTCAAGAGCATATGTTGTCTGCTAAGTTGCAGGCAACCATTATGAACTTTTCAGGACAGGTCAATAAGATGGTTAATCCTATGGATTTGTTGCCAGATAGGTTAAATCAAAATGCAGGTAAGCAAGAGTTGGATTCTGATTCTCAAGTGGTAGGTTGGCTTGAGTTGTAATTAAGTTAAAGAGGCTGTTATGGCAAAAACAATCAGTACCTTAGCTGTCGATTTAACGGCTAATACCGCTAAGTTTCAAAGCGAGATGACAAAAGGCTCAAAACGCGTTAAGACGTTTGGTGATGAGCTTATTGCGGTTACCAAGATTGCTAGTGGTACGGTTGCTGCGCTCGGTGCCGGTATGGCGGCTGGGCTCAAGTTAATTGCGGATGAAATGGATAATGCCGCACATTCTGCAAACAAGCTTGGCTTAACGACTGAAGCATTAACGAGTTTAAGGCATGCGGTAGAGCAGACGTCAGAAATGACCGGAACTCAATTTGATACAGCGTTGCAACGCATGACACGTCGTTTGGCTGAGGCGGCTCAAGGTACAGGTGAGGCGCGTAATGCGTTGGCTGAGTTAGGGTTGGATGCTCAAAAACTTAATGCTATGTCACCTGACCAAGCATTTAAAGCGATTGCAGATCAAATGTCGCAAGTGGGTTCGCAGTCAGACCGTGTGCGCTTGGCGTTTAAATTGTTTGATACCGAAGGTGTTGCCCTGGTAAACACTTTGGCTATAGGTGCGAGTGGTATACAGGAGTTACAACAACAAGCCGTTGATTTGGGTGTGGCGTTTGATGATAAAGCGGCGGCTTCTGCTCAACGGTTTAATGATAATTTGGACGTTTTAGGTAAAACGTTTAAAGGTGCTATGAATAATATAGCAACCGATTCAGGTGCTATGGAAGCGGCGGCAACACTGTCTAATGATTTGGCGGTGGCATTAAAGTCATTGGTTGATACAGGTACTCAGGTCAGCTCTACTTCTGAAGAGTTTATTGCGGTTGGTAGAGTGGTTATAGATACCTTGTACGGTATGGTTCGTGGTACGCAAATGCTGGTAGAGCATCACCGTATTATGTATTCGGCCTTGTACAGTATGTGGACGCTAGATTGGGAAGGCCTTAAGAAGAATGGCTCTGAATGGGTTGCTATATTTAATGATGCGGACAAGCCTGTTGCTAAGTTGAATAAGGAGCTATCAGAAACGAATCGATTGATGAGTGATGGTGCTTTGTTTCCAAATTTGGCGGCAGAATTTAGAGCGATTAATGGTTATGACCCGCATGCGACTGGTATTAATATAGGGGCTAAAGCGCCTAAAGCCCCTAAAGCCCCAACAAAACCTAAAGCGGTTAAAGGTGAGGATTGGCGCTCCATGTTGGACAGTCAAACGTCTGGCTTTGGAGAAGACCCATTTGCCACGCCATCTGCAACGGGTGATTTGGGCAGTATGTTGGATGAGCAAACTGGTCTGTTTGATCAGGATATAGCCAACTCTAAAAATCAAATTCAAACACTTGAATCTTTATATGCCGAAGGGTTAGATCGTGAGCGCATGTTCCGTGATGAACGTTTGGTCATGGTGCAAGATGCGTTAGACCGTGAGGCGGTAAGTGTTGAACGTGCAGCGAAACTTAAAAGCCAAATTGAGCAAGACTATCAAGATGCACAGCTAAGTACAGCTAGTGAAGGTTTTGGCATGATTGCCAATTTAATGAATACCAACTCAAAAGAAATGTTTGAGATTGGTAAAAAGGCTGCCATTGTTCAAACCACAATTGACACCTATCAAATGGCCACCAGTGCTTATAAGGCTATGGCGGGTATTCCATTTATTGGACCTGCGCTGGGTGCGGCGGCGGCCGCTTCTGCAGTGGCGTTTGGTCTTGCTCAAGTTTCCTCTATTAACTCACAACAGTTCACGCCATCAGCAGAGGGTGGGTTTGATATTCCAGCAGGGGTAAATCCAGTTACCCAGCTCCATGAAAAAGAAATGGTATTGCCAAAAGCTCAGGCCGAGGTAATTCGTAATCTTGCAAGTGGCAAGGGTGGTGCTGGTGATAGGGTTGTGGTGCATAACTATTCTGGCGAAACGGCCACAGCTAAGGTGCTTGATGACGGCACAATCCAGGTTATTGTTGGTGTGGCATCTCAGGTTGCAGAGCAAAATATTACAAGGGGGATAATGGATGGAACCTCATCCGTTGGAACTGCTTTTGAGTTAGCTTACGGGATACATAGATGAGTTTACACCCTGATTTACAAGCCTATCTGCAAGGGTTGTCTGATGATGTGATTTTGCTAGGGGTCAATGTAAGCGGTGGAAACATTGACATGTGGTTTACAGATCAGCTTTATGACTTTTCAGCGGTAATTGATGGGCAGTCAGTAGAGTTGGTTGCTAGGGCATGTATGGCCCCGTGGCCAAAGCGCTTGGGTAATGGCGATTTTTCCAGCCAAGTATCAATAGACAATGTTGACAATGTGCTAACGGCACCGCTTATGGCGCTTGGGTTTTCAGAGTTAAATGTTGATTTATATCTGTTTTTAGAGAGTCATCTTAAAGCACTTGGTTCTTTAGTTGAGCCAGTTGCGGTCATGCCATTTAGATCTCGTGAGGCAATTCCTGGCATTGTTGCGCAATTTGATTGTCGTAGGCCTGACATTATTAATAAAAAATTCCCTATTGATATATATGAGCCTGACAAGTACCCAGGCCTGGAGCAAAGCTAATGAAGTTTGATGTGCGTAATAATAATTGCTGGCACGAGGTAAAGCGTCGTTACAAGGCTTACTGGGGGATTGATTGTCAAGTTGATGAGCAGGGGGAAAACCCAAATGAAGTGCTGCAGATACATCGTGGTGCCTTGCGGTTAGTTGAGTATTTTGGTGTTGCTGACAGTCCTAGTGATGGCTGTATTGTGTTATTGAGTATTGGCAATGTCATACATCATTTTGGTTTTTATTGTGATGGCTTGATACATACGCTATCTGAATATGGGCAACAGGCATTAACAGAGCAACAAGTATTAAAACAAGGTATAGGTGGGCACAGCTTTAGCAGGGTTGTGTATCTTAATACAAATAAGTTTGGAGATTAAAATGGCGGTAGTGGCTGGTGCGGTTCTTGGTGGGTTGATTGGTGCCTCGGCTACGGTAACTACGGCGCTTGGTATATCGGCAACTATTGGTGCGATTGGTGGCGCAGTATTGGGTGGTGCGATTGGTGGTGCGGTAGAGGGCTTAACGCCTGACATACCATCGGTAGATTACAACAGATTGCCAACAGCAAGCAGTCCAACCTATTCAAGTAAATTTAGGCAAAACCAGGCGCGTGTTGGTGGGGCAATCCCTATCATTATTGGTGAGGTAAAGTTTTATCCAGACATAATCAACACGCCTTATCGTCGATACAGACCGTCTGGTGAGATTACCTATTACATCATGTCGTTAGGAAATAGTGACTTAGAAAGTAATATTGAGTTTTTTGTTGGCAACTCGCCAATTGATAACTTTAAAGGTCTGCGTTCATTGGTCTTGTCTCCAGGTTTGAGCGGCGGAAACTCATACGAGTGGATTGCTGCAAATGACTCTGGGTCAATCATGGAAAAGGTCTATCACAGAGTTAACATTATTGATGGTGTTTCGGGTGCTGAGCTGGTTAAAGATGCTGATAACGATGGCGTTTATGGTGAATACTTATTCCCTGCAATGACGCAATCTGGCAACGTGGATATTTACCTTAACTTTATTTGTCAGCGTGGTTTGTACACATTAAGTAGCGGTAATCCAGTAGCAGACAGTTTAGATATAAATATCTATATTGTAGCAAAGCACTCAGACCAAACCGAAACCGTAATACATAAAGCAGTACACACTATTAATGGTTCGAGTACCGTTGAGCCTTTATATAGTGATCGTGTTGTAAATGCCACGGTTGCTGTTGGCGATGTAATTGGTGTAACGGTTGAACGGCTTGATAACAATCGCACAACTGGCGGGGTAAATAGCTGCAATCTTGGACAAGTGTTTATGGATTCTCTTAAGGTACAAAGTGACGATGTGTGGCGGGCTCTTTTTAGAATTGAGGCCAATGCCGAGCTCGCTAAAGCCGCTGAAACAAAAATAATGGCAAAAGTAACCAATCCAAACGCCTCTACTGTACGTCAAGCTGTTGAGTATGTTTGGCAAAAGTCCGGTTTAAACCTAAGTGATTTAGATGCAACTATATTAGATACGGCTGACGTAACAACAATCAATGGCGTGCTAGATACACAATTGGGTGTGCATGATACGCTAAAAAAACTTGTGGCTATTGCGCGTGCTTATCCTGTTAGGTCAGCAGATGGGAAAACCACTTTTTTTGTTGATAGAGCAAGAGCTGTAGATTTTTCGTTTGATGACAGCAATATTGTCGAAAACTCAATAAAGCCAAAGCTAAGGCTGTTGCAAGATACTGATAACGACGGCGTTAAGGTACGTTGGTTTGATGCGGATTCTATGGTTGAACAGTTTGCAACTTATCCAGCCAATTCTGTGAATCCTAGGCAAGTTGATTTGTTTGGTTGTACAGACGGTAATGTGGCACATAACCACGCTATGTATTTGTATAAAAAACAACAATATCAAAATAAAACAATTACCTGGGATACTGAGCTGGAGGGAAATATGATTAACGTTGGTGATGTTGTAACCGTTGACGATTCTGACAGTGGAATCTCTGAGACAGTGATTATTACATCCATCAATCCAACTAACGAGTTAGTTACATTAACTGGAATTAATTACGACGAAAGGGTGTACCAATAATGGCAGTAATCGAATATCCAGCTGTTTTGGGGTCGTTTTTGCAGGACGGTTACGCTTATCAGCTTAATGCAGGCATTAAGCGAACCCAGTTCCAAAATGGAAACGCAAGACAGAGACGTGCAGCCAATCAGCGCACTCGTCTCAATGTGAGCCAAAAATTAACTGCGTCGCAAATGCAAGTTTTTGAAGTGTTTTTGCTCAAATCTGCATGGGATTGGTTTTTGGTAAATATAGAAACAGGTGAGGGTTATAGACAGACAGAATGTCGAATTGTAGAAGGATCTGTAACAGCACAGCTCACAAGCAAGGTTAGTGGTGGAGAAAGTCTATATCACGTGGCCATGATTTTAGAGTTACAAAAAACAAACGTTATAGCAGATGATCCAGACTTAACGGCTGAGTACATTGAGGTGTTTTATTTATACGGCCTTACCGATATACAAAATGCCGAAACAATCAACCCATTATCACCATTAGTTGGAGTGTAAAGTGAGCACGATTTCAGAAACATTTGACAAAGTTAAACAAGATGCAGAAGACTTTTCAGTATGGATGATCAGTACAGAAGATACCGTTACGCTTAGAGATTTAAGCGTGGTATATACTCGATATTGGTACGCCAACCAGTTAGATGGATATTTAAGTCAGGCAGAAATTGACATCTTAACAACACAGCAAAATGCTGATGAAACAGCAACAAACAAACAAGCAGCACAAGATGCCGCAAGCACAGCCACAACTCAAGCAGGCGAAGCGTCAGCAAGTGCGGCGAGTGTAAATGCAAACAATATATTGCACGCCATAGGCAGTGGCTTGCCAAATGAGGCTTACGATAAAGCACAAGCAGATGCTTTGTTTAGCCTTGCAACAGCAACTCTCAAAAAATCAAACAGCAATCAAGTAATGTTTAACACAACTGGTTCGGCATTAACACTTAATCAAGATATTGTGGTCAATGTTAACGGTACGATTTTAAGCATTGCAATTGGTACGGCAGTAACGTTACCAGGCCTTGTTAGCGCTAGTGATTATAAAGTCTATGTGTTAAATGATGGCTCGTTATCTGCACAATTGTTTGATACAGCCGCACCCGCTAACTCGATTGAGGTTGGTGGGTTCCATGTTTACCACACAACAGGCACAATCAACCCAAGCTCAATTTGGGATTTAAAGTGGCGACCAACTTGCTCACCTCGTGGGATGACGCTGTCTATTGATAAGAGCATTTGGTCAGACGAATACATGATGGATACTGAGTACGGTATCAATGGGTACTCTCGAGGTGATGTGACTATTGCAGATGGCGCAAGCTTGCCGAAAATACCACTGATATTTGGCGGTGATGGAACAGCGACATATACCAGATTTTCGCAGTATGAAGCAATAGATTTAGCAGCTTCTGCTGGAAAAAGATTGCCAACTACATTCGAGTTTTACTCTCTAGCTTACGGCGTTGTGGAACAACAATCATGTGGCACTGACCCAGTAACCACGAAATACCAAGCGGGCTATCGCAGTGCATGCGGTGTAGAGCAAGCGACTGGGTGCATGTGGCAATGGGGAGCTGATATACAAGGCAATACAGGCGGAGGATGGGCTGCGATTACTGATGGCCGCGGCTCAGTTTATCATAGCGGCTGCACGGCCGTGCTGCTCGGTGCCAGTTGGAGCGGTGGTGCGAACGCGGGTTCTCGCGCGTCGTACTGGAACAACGCCCCTAGCAGCTCGAACAACGGCCTCGGGTCTCGCGCCGTCTGTGACCACTTGATACTTGATTAGTGGAGCGACAGCGACACGATGAGTAGGATTGAGATTTTAGCGATTGTTGAAAAGTATGATGTTTTTATGGATTTTATTTATCCAAAAATACAAGGCATACCCAAGCGACATGGCCAGTTTAGAGACAAATTTTTAAGTGCGTTACTGAGATTGCCAGGTGAGTTTTACTTGGCTGCCAAAATCAATCAAATCAGCAAGCTGCACGTTATAGACGCATCGCTTGCAGAAGTGAGGTGGCTATTAAGGTTTGCTGTCAGTCATCGCACTAGACTAATTACTAACGATCAGCACACAGCCGCCATGGTTATGCTTGCTGAAGTTGGGAGCATGCTAAATGCTTGGATTAAAAAATCTAGGCGTTAGCAGGGTGCAACATGGATAACACGGCCGTGCTACTCGGTGCCAATTGGAGCAATGGTGCGAACGCGGGTTCTCGCGCGTCGAACTGGAACAACGCCCCTAGCAACTCGAACAACAACATCGGGTCTCGCGCCGTCTGTGACGACAATGCGTTAGATTATCTAAGGATATCTAAGCGTACCACTTGTGGTCAGCCATGCTGTACCTCCTTTGGGGAATACATTTAGCGGTTTGTGATAGCGAGGAGTAGCGAAATATCGAAACTCGCGCACAACATTAAGGAATTTTATGGGGCGAAAATATCGCAATTTAATTAACAATATATTGGATAGCAATAATTTTCGACTCGCTTATCAAAAAGCATCTGCAGGGCGTAGAAAGTCTAGCGGGTACTTAAATTTTAAAGAAAATTATGCAGCTAACTTGCAGGCATTAATTGAGAGTATTAAAAACAAACAGTATCAACCAGGTAAGCCACGCGAGTTTTGGGTTTATGAGCCAAAACCAAGGCCAATTACTGCATTACCATTTAAAGATAGGATTGTACAACACGCTTTGGTTAATATCATAATGCCAATCTTTGAAGCTGGCATGCTGCCACAATCCTACGCCTGCAGAAAAGGCAAAGGATCACACAAAGGTGCAATTGATACGCAAGCAACAATCCGAAAATTAAAGAAAACAGGCAGGCCTGTTTTTGCATTAAAAACCGATTTTAGCAAATATTTTTACAGCATTGACAGAGCGGTTTTATGGCGACAAATTGAAAAGAAAATAAGCTGCAAACATACGCTTTGGCTTATAGAGCAATTTACGCCACGGCATGGTGACGGCTTGCCAATTGGCAACTTAACAAGCCAGCTATGGGCAAATGTTTACGGCACATTGGTTGACCGCTTTTTAGCACAAAGCTTAAAAGTTAAATGGTTTTTTAGATACATGGACGACATTGTTGTTCTGCACCACTCACGCGCTTATTTAGAGATAGTGCGAGATTTTTTAGAGCTGTATTGCAATTACCAGTTAAGACTGTTTTTTAGCAAAAGCTCTATACAGCCTATTGAGCGAGGTGTGAACTTTTTAGGGTATCGAATTTGGGATAATCATAAACTGCTCAGAAAAGACAGCGTGAGAAAAGCTAAACGAAAAATACAACGCTATAAAAAAGCAGGCGATGCAGTAGCATTAAAACAATTTTCAGCAAGTTTTACAGGCCACGCAAAATGGGCGGATAGCCACAACTTACTCAACTACTTAAAAAAGGAAGGACTATGTTTGCAAAAAGACTAGATGGATCAGCACTGTGTATAGCTGATTACAAAGATATAAAAACTGGTGCGATTGTGCCTGCTAGCAATGAGCTATTTGTACAAGTAACTGAGTCAGTTGAGTTAAGCGGCTGGCAGGATCTGCCACCGCCGCCAGAACCAACCGCAGAAGAACTAGCATCTATCGCCAAACAAACAGGCGAGGTTTATGCTGATACAGATATTACCGTACCCTTCACCAATGAAGTGGCCAATGGGCTAATGCAAATTAAAAATGGATTTGATGCCGCTAAAGATTTGGTAGCCGTTGGTGCTATGTCACAAGCGGATTACGATGCGTTAAGCGCAAACTTAGAAATCAACAAAGAAGTCAAATTACACCTAACGCCTGCAACAATCCTACCATTCTCTGCTTGGTTTTGGACTAAGCGCAGTGCGTTCTTTTAGTGGGTAAATATGCAAGTACAAGTCATACAGCCAAACCACTGGTGGCAACCCACAAAATACAAAACGCTTGAAGCAGTAGAATCCGCTGGAGTAATTGTTCCTGTTGGTTTTATCACTGATGGTGCAACCGTATCAAGATGGTTCGCCATAGCAGGCCTGGTTATTGTCGCAGTCGCACACTTCACAATACAGTGGCTATACCTAATCGGCCTAATCGGAATATTAACCCCAGCACTCTTTCCAAGAGTCGGAAAATACTTCCAAGCCGCAGTCATTCACGACTACCTATTAGAGTCACAACCCAACAGAAAATACGCAGATCAAAAATTCAAACAATCCCTAACCGAACACAAAATACCAAACTGGCAAATAGCATTAATGTACAGCGCAGTTAGGGTTTATGGCATTTTAAAAAGATAACTATCACCACAAAATGTGGTGATTATTGTGGCGATTATCTATAACTCATTGATTTTAAACAAGGTGGTTATAGGTTCAAATCCTGTCATTCCGACCATTCAATTTGTTTAAAATCAATAACTTATCTTTATTTTATCAGTTTAAATTGTGGCGATATATGTATGTTTATGTATATTAGTGTGGCGATTTTGTGGCGATTTATTATTGCTGTGATTTTGCAATTGCTTTGCTTCCCGCCGCTTGTTGTTCGTCTGGCATAAATCGAGCGTAGGCTCTTAATGTCATTGATGGATCAGCATGCCCTAGGTATTTACTTACCCATATCAATGGTTCACCTGCAGATAACATTCTTGATGCAAAAGAGTGTCTGGTTTGTTTTGGTGTTCGCCTTCTTACGCCTGATTTTTTAAAGGCTCTATCCCATTCAAATCTTCTTAGTTGAGATACGCCAGAGTATCGCTTGCCGTTAAATTTAAAAACCTCTTGATGCTCAAGGTAAGTGTGTTCTTTTTGTGCCTTGATTGCTTCTAGTGCCGGTGCAAGTAGCTTGAGTTTTCGGTTTGATGTTTTTGTTTTAGTGATCTCTACGTTTACAAAGTCAGACTTGGCTTTGTTTATATTGACTGTGCCGTGTATTAGGTCCACATCATCCCAGGTGAGCGCAAGGTATTCTTGTGGTCTTAGTCCTGTCCAGAGTGCAAAGCGTATTAGGTTGGCAAATGATGGGTTGGTGGCTTTGATTAAAGCTTGTTCTTCTTCGTAGGTGATAGGGTCGATGTCGTCATGCTTGGGTGCATTGTTTCTGATTTTTGGGGAGTAGGTGGCAATGGGATTGGTTTCAATAAGCCCATCTTCAACAGCTTCATTGAGTGCTGATTTTAGGGGGGATAAGATATTGCGTATTGATTTTGCAGTAATATCTAAAGTGTCTACCCATTGCTTAACAATGGCTATAGTCAGCTCGTGCAATTCGTAATCGCCAAACGGTGGGATTAATTGATTATTGATGATGTTGCGATAGGCTTTAACTGTTCTGGCTTTGCCGTACTTTTCAAACCTGGGCAGGTAAGTGTTTTGCAAATAACTCTTAATTGAGTTTGATTTGGTTTTGAAGCGTGCAGCATGTTTAGATTGTGGAAAACTTACTGCATAGTCAAACGTACCTTTGTCTATTGAGGCTAAAATCTCTGCCCTAAAGTTTGCGGCAATACGTAATCCGCTAGGGTCGGGCTTGAGTTTGATTTTTTCGAAAAAACGTTCTCCACAATAGGTGAAGCTGATTTCGATGGTGCTTTTGCTGGCTTGTCTAACGCCTGGGTACTTTGCCATAATCGTTCAATATGCTCATTAAATTTAGCTAAACAAACCCATAGATTACCATCATCTCCCTTAACGGTAAATCGTTTGCCTTTGCCGGTTGACCAATAAGCACGGTCTTTGCCTGTTATGGTTTCGGCTTGTTTTACGGTTACTACACTCATTTTAAAACTCCACATGTTTTAAGTTTTTCTATTCCAAATCAATCTATTTTTTTTCTGAACTCACTGCAGATAACGATCACTGTACTATCTTTAATTTCATGCTTTTTCATATACTCAAAAGGTAGATTAGAGCAATCTTGTTTTTGTTTTGAGCACGTCATGCACATAGAGCCTTTTGGTTGGTAGGTCGATGATCTATCAAAGCTGTTTTGCATCTCGGAATTTGTCATGCTTTAACCCTTTGTTTTAGCCGGCGTTGTTTTGGTTTTATCTAGTGCGGCTTTTATGTCTTGTGCCGCGCCACGTTTTACGGCTTGTATTAGCATGGCTTGCAGGTCACTTTGTAGTATGTTTACTGTTTGCATGATTAGGCCTCCTTAAGCTTGCTTGCTTTGGTTTGTATTTTGGCAATGAGCTTGATGGTTGGTTGCAGCTCTTGCGGGTAGCTTTTTATTTTTAATTTGTTACGCCTTACGTGCTCTTGGCGCGTAATGGCCTCTAAGTTTTCAATATTACAATTGGTGGTATCGCCATCTTTAAAGGTGATGATCATATCGTTTGGTAGCTTGCCATTGTGGTGTTGCCACACTAACCGGTGTTTGAGTTCAAAGGTTTTTGGCTCGGACGTTTTTACTTCGATGTAGCCGTCTACGGTAATGCGTTCATGGCCTACAGGTTTGTGGTTGTGGGGTTTTTGGCCTTTTTTAAAACTGGTTTTATTGGCTGATGTTAGGCCTTTGCTGCCCGCGTTCCAGCTTTTATGGCCTGGTTTAAATTTGGTGTTGCGGTTTGTTCTAAACTTAAACCGCTTGCAGGCTTGATGTATGCAGCTATATGTTTGGGTGGTATCAAACTCTTTATTGAATGCTGTAGTGAGTTCCAGGCGTGTTAAGTGTTGGTTGTCTCGCAAAAAATCTTTGTGTTGTTGATTGTATTTCATTTGGTTTTTACTCCATGCAGAGCAGGGCTTTTTGGTTGCAGCATATTGGGTAGTTCATCCACTGAGTTTTCAGTTGCAAACTCTCTTGCTGCCAACTCTATCTTGGCGTTTTCCGCTAGGTTTTTTGCTAAGCTAGAGATTGCTTTTGCTCTATTGCATTCAATTTCTAGCTGAGCTGAGGTTAAGTCTTCGTCATTTAAACGCTCAAGCTGAGCAAATAAATGGTTGTTTAGGTCTTGCATTGAGTTTTTCATGTGGTTTTTCCTTATTTTTTATCGCTTTAAGCGCCACACTTTACTGGAGTCAGAGCAGGATAGCTGTTGGTCCCGTAGATCATTTTTCGCTAAATGTGGCTTTTAAAACGACCTGTTACCAGGCCTGGTTAGTGTTATTGTTTATCTGCACGGGCTTGAGCAGCTTGATCGCTGTAGTTTCCGCCTGAATAACGTTTTGCTAGCTTGTTAATATTTGCTTCGATTGTTTGCTGTCTTGAAATTCCAATTTGTTGTCTGAGACCTTCCAGATAGAATTCGATGTCACCAAGTTCTTCGATTACATTTTCTGTATCAATAGGTTTGCGATAGATAGTAGTTTTTTTAATGGCATCTAAAAGCTCGCCTGCTTCTCCGCTAATGCCTACTGCCATATGTAACAGGTGTGCATCTTTAGGTGTGATTTCATTCTTAATGTCTACACCAGGTTTACATAGGTTTTCTACAAGTTCAGGGTGTGAAATGCTCATAATTTTTTCTCCATATAATTTATTGCCTGTTACCAGGCCTGGTAAATTTGTGCCGCTCTCGTTACGGCGGTCGGTTAGATCACATGTAGTTTTGAGGAGTAAGGATTACATGCTCTAACTGCTTCCGTTATATCCCCACGGTTTGCTTGGGTCTGCTTTGTTAATGTTTGGTTGATTGCTTCTGCTCAATTTTTAGCAGCGCGTTTTTTACAGCTTTTTGATGCTTCCATTTGGTTATTAGGCTTTTGTCTGGTGCATGGTTTGCTACTTTTTTTAACCACTCAACGGCTTGCTGTTGCGTTGCTCCAAGCTTCATCATGTACACGGCCTGGGCTTTTATGTGTGCTTTAAGGTGCTTTGGCGCCTCACGCTTGGCGAGTATGTTTTGCTCAATAAGCTTGTCTATCTCTTTTTGCGCGGCTTGCGGGCTAATGTCTAATTCAATGGCAATTTTGCCGACAGACATGCCGTTTTTATAGGATGCTATTAAGTTAAACTTTGGCTCAATGTATGGCGTGTAACCAATAAACGCCTTGGTGGTCGGTGGTAGTTGTTCTAGGCTCATAATAAAATCCTTAAAGCAGTGTGTTTATAAGTGGGTTTAGGTCAGTCGATGCAAGTACAAGCAATGCCTGCACTATTACAAACAGCGTTATGGTCTTTATGTGCTGAGTCATGGCTAAAGTTCTCCATAATGAAGTGATTGAGTTCGCCAATTGTCCAGGTGTCTAGGCTTTCAATAATGTAGGGCTTGGCTTGGTCAAACGTTACATGCTTATAGCGTTCTTGCTGACGGTAGATCAGTTGCATAACTTGCATGATGATTGCGGCCCATTGTTCTCTTGTTGCGCTCATGGTTACACTCCGTCTTTGTGTTCAATATTGTGTTTGGTGCAAAATGCTGTGATTTCGTTGCGGTCAGCAAAGTGAATGGTGATGGTTGTATCTCCAACTTTTATATCTCCATTAGAGATGTTTTTTCCTGTTCTGGTGTTATGGCGAGTTTCAAAGTTCTTGAACTTGATGCCTTTTTTGGTCATATCGTGCACTGTGCCTATGGCACTGGTGTAAATGTCTTCTTTGCCTTCTGTGCTAAAGCTGATTGAGTTATTCATTAACATGGCTTATTCCTCTTTTTGACTTGGTTTGACCAGGCCTGGTTGGTTGTGTTTTTTTCTATCTGTTGCTTAATGTAAGTCAACTTACAAAATAAGTCAAATAAAAATGTAAGCAAGGTTACAAATATTTTTGATATAGTGGTTTTTTTACTTATTTATATAGGAGGTTTATTTATGCGTAACTTAGTTTTTTTGGCGATTGTCGCTGTGTTAATAAGTGGTTGCGGTGGTAATCAAGTGAAGTCTAAAGGTTATTTTGAGATGCCTAAACCAGACGCTGCTAATTTAGAGCCATATTTATCAAAAGGCACTGGAACTGTTACTGGCCAGGTTTTTCTTAGAACAAAGGGTGGTGATTCTAAATTTGGAGCGGGTGAAAAGGTTTGTTTAGTGCCAAATATTGCTTATCTGTCTAAGCGTAAACAAAAAATTAGAGAGGGTTATTTTGTTGCTGACCACGCTAGCTGGGAAAAGGCATTCAAGTGCGCTCAGGCAGATGGAGATGGTAGATTTAAGATAACTGGGTTGGGCACGGCTAATTGGGTTGCAGAGTCAAAAGTTACATGGAGCGTGACTCAATGCGGTAGGTATACTGGATGTTATGAGTCGCCACAGGGTGGATACATTACTAAAAATGTCCAATCAAAAGATAAAGAGGAAGTAACAGTGATGATGACCAGATAATACTTATTAGAGCAATAAAAACCAGAGCCTTGAAATGGTCATCTTGAGTGCTTTGTTATTGTAGTTTTAGTTTTTGTTGCTTTGAATTTGATTTTTGGATTGAATTTACATTAAGCAGTCTTGGTTTTCCGTTGTGATCTGCTTCGTACTCACCTTTTATGGTTACCAACTCTCCAAAACAGGCTTTTAACTGGCTGGATAGCTCTATCGGTACAAAGCAGCGAATGGCTGCTATGTCTTGCTCTATGATATTTCTTAGTATTGCGCGTTCTTTACCTAGATCAGCCGACTCTAAAACCCCAGTAAAGCTTCCGTTTTGTTTCTTTACAAGATGAGGGCGTTTTATTTCTTGACCTAGTATCATTCTGCTTTTGTTTGTAAGGTCGCCATATTCGCCAGTTTTTGCGCCAACTTCAATGGTGTGCAGCCCGCTTCTTGAGCTTGGGCTGATGTTGTGTGTGGCGATTAAAACAGTATCTCTAATGGCGGGGTCTGTTATCACTTCCGCAAGCGCATCATTTAGTTTTTCTTCTTCAAGAAAAGAGGGAATTACGGCAATGTTTTGGGCGGTAGTGGATAATATTCTGTAGAGCTCAAGGTCGCAATCAATTGTTAAGCTATCTGTGCTTGGCGATTGCAATGAAAACCCCATTATTATTGATCCAGGCGCATATCCATTGAATACCCAAGGTGTTTCGGCAATCTTGTGGTTGCTTATGTTTTTCATCATGGGTGAAATTGAGCGTGTCAGTTTGTTTAGGTTTTCTCGCATTCTTTCGGCTAAAGATGCCACGGTTTTTAGCATGGGTTGTTCGTGGTCTGCGTTTACGCCAATGGCTCTGATTAACAGGTCTGAATTATCCTTCATTTTTGCTAACGGCAGCTCTTCTGCATAGATTTTATGCAGTCTTTTTTGGTAGGTGTTCATGGCACCAATGAAGTCTTTGTCTGACTTATTGCCAAACTTTTCATTCATTCTGATAAGGTTGAGCATTTGTTCATGTATGAATGCTGCTTTTTCCTCAATGATTTCTATGCGTGATGCCATTTCATTATCCTTACAATACCGCGTTTATCTTTTGCATTTAGGTCTTTTGCCTGGGCAGATTTTTCGCCAATGTATTGAAAAAACTTTCTAAAGTCCTTTCTTGTGTTTGAAGGTGTTGTTATCCAAACATCAAGGTTTAAATCGTCCTCTATTTTATCATGAAGCGTGTTTATTGAAGCTAATTTCTTGTAATGGTTGTAGTTACTGATGTCGTTAGGAAGGTGCAGTAGTATCTCAATATCCTGTGGGTGTGTTTTGTCGCTAAAGAAGCTCCCTGCTAGGTAAAGCTCTGTTTCAATATCTTGAAAAACTTGAAATTCTTGTTGGCAAAATTCTTTTGCTCGTTCAATAAGGGTTTTTCGCCATTCATCAAGAACAAGCGATTCCGTCCAGCGCCAATCTTTATTGTGTACCCCTTCTGGTAAAAAGCCACGCTGGTCAAGGTATGACTTCAATCTTTGTCCTTATACTTTAAGTTTATCGCCTCAAGTATGGCTTTTTCGGTTGGATCTAATAGGTTTTTTTCTTCAGCTTCTATTAAATATTGGTAGTGTCCGCTATAAGCAAGATTTTGAGATTGAAGGCTTATAATTTCTTTGTCTGATAGGGTATATTTTCCAGTTGGCTCTTGTGTTTTGGTTTGTTCCTTTCCTGTTTTAAGCCATTCTTCTGATTTTGTTGGGTCTATCTTTATCATGGCTTTAACAAGAGCATCCCAATTTTCTTTTTTGATTTCTGATCCTGATATCCAGTTTCTAATTGTTACATGAGATATTTTTTTTCCAGCAGGCTTATTTTTTCCAATAAGCACCCCGAACCCAGCAAGCGTCAAGCCTGATTGATTCATTATTTGTTCAATTCGTGTTCCGACTTCATTCCATTTCATATGTAAGCCATCTTACAAAATAATATTGTAAGTGTAATTTAAAAAAGCTTGATAATTAATGTAAGTCGACTTACAATCATTTTAACTCAGGAGGTCTTATGACAAGAGAAGAAGTTAAAAAGTTGTTTGGATCGCTTACCGTGCTTGCAAGTCTTTGCGGCTTGAGTCCGCAAGCTGTGTCTCAGTGGTTTGATAAAAAGGGATGTTTTATTGGTGATTCCGTTAGGCGCAATGCAATTATCGGCGCTGCAAGATTGCATGGAAAAACTATTCCAAGTGAGTGGCTGAAAGATGCAGCCTAAAAAATTTAAAACTGAACGCAAGGCAGTAGCTTTTGTGTTTTTGATTGGGTTTGGTTTGGCGTTAGTTGGCATTGGTTGTGGTCTTTTGGTTGCGTTTGTCAGTTAGTTTAGCCAGGCCTGGTAGGGTTATAAATATTTAATTTTAAGGAGGGTAAACATGCCTTTACGAGATTCTATTAAAAACGCATTGGATCATAAGACATTGGCTAATGTGGATATGTTTGAGCAGATGATTTATGAGCTTATTCATCACTCTGGCGGTGGCATAGGTAGTTTATCTGGTCGCATGGGGTATATGGGCGAGGCGGGTGAGGTTTCGCTTGGTAATGAGGTTTGCCCTACCAATAAGCAGGCTAAATTTGGTGCGCTGGAGTTATTTGTTGCTTTGGTTAAGGTACCAAAACGTGACCGTGAGCGGTTTATGGATTCGCTGGATGGGTTGCTTGGTAGAGAGGCGGATTGTGCCGGTCAGGTTGGTAGTTATGGCAGTGTAATGGCTGAGCTGGCTAAGCTGGGTAAAGAACAAAATGATGTGAATACCACGGTGTTTGAGAGCCTTGAGGATGATAACCGCCTTGATAAACGCGAACGCTTAAAAATTGGCAAAGAGCTTGATGATGTTATTGAGCGTGCTAAAGCTACAAAAGCGGCGTTAGTGAGCGGGTGTGAGGTGAATGGTCATGGCTAAAGGTAATTTGAGTTATAGCAATGCACTTGATGCGGTTAAGCGTGCTGAGAAGAGTGCCAATTTAACTGGTGAAAAGTTTTGTGTTGTGGCGTGGGGTACTCAATATTTGGTTAAGCGCTATAAGGTGGCGTTAAGGCTAGGTGAGCGTGTGCTTGAGGTGTGTAGCCCAATGCGTTATGAACGATTGAAGGTGGTGGTATGAGTTATAAGGTAAATATTGATGATTTGGTTGCTTGGCGTAAAGAGCTTATGGCGGCTAGAGCACATTTAAGAAACATTGGTGTAGCAGAGAGTTTAAGTGGCTATGAACCTGAGCAAATAGGTCAGACGGCTATGTATAACAATTTGATTTTGCCGCCTGAGTTGTCTGAGCCGCTTAGTAAGTCAATTGAGCAAATTGATTGCTTGTTGGCGCGTACTCGATGCTTTGTTGATGTTAGTGAGTCTGGGCATCATTTGGAGTAATCATTGGGTTTACGGGTTCTTTTTCTATTTGGTAGGCCGTAATTTTTGCGACTTGCTCAATGTTGTTGAGCGGGTTGTCTTTTTGGTCTAGTAGCAGGTATGAGACTTTGCATATGTAGTGGTCTTTGCCTTGGTAGGTTAGGTATTCACCTGCTCTTGGTAGGTGGGTTAAGTTGGTTTCGATAATGATTGGCTTGTTTTCACAGCGAATCTCGTCAAACAGGATGATTGTGGTTTCCATTATTTGGTCTCTATTTTAAAAGGGTAGATTGTATTTTATGAGTATGGAATTAATGGTCAAGGCCATGCGTGCAAAAGTTGGTAACTCTGGACGTAAGTTGGTTTTGATTAAGTTGGCTGACAATGCTAATGATGAAGGAGTGTGCTGGCCAAGTTATCAGAATGTAGCTGATCAATGTGAGATGGGTAGAACAACGGTAATTGGTCATATTAAGCAGTTAGAAAAAGACGGTTATTTGAAAAAAATGGCTCGTAATGCAGGTAGAAGTAGTAACCGTTATTACATTAAATTTAATGGTGAAAAAGGTGGATTTACTAGTGCAGATTATGAACCAGTCGAAATCTGCACTAGTTCAGAATCTGAACCAATGACTAGTGCAGATTCTGAACCCAGAACCAGTCACTCTTTAGAACCAGTCACTATTAAAAAAAGTAAACCAAAAAAAGCCGAACCGAGAAGTAAGTTTGTTGCCCCTACTGAACAGGATGTCTTGGATTATGCCATTGAGCGTAATCGACAAGATTTGGCTAGTAAGTTTTTTGATTACTACGACACGGGTAATTGGAAGGATGCAGCAGGTAAGGCGGTAAGGAATTGGAAGCAAAAGTTTATCACGTGGGAAAACAGCAACCCTAATCAGCAAGCAGGAGGTGGTTATGGCAATGGCAATCAATCAAACGGCTATGCAGGTGAGACAGAGGCTCAGCGCATTAGACGAATCAACGCAGAATCTAGAGAGCACAATCTCAAGTACGGAACCAAATCGACAGATGACCACTTCTAACGAGGGTATTGAGTACATTTGGCAGGCTATGACGGCACGTTATGGCAGTAAGTGGATGAGCCAATGGCGTACTGATGCTGAGGTGGTTGCAGCTAAACGCATTTGGGCGATTGATGTTGGTAAAACGTCACGCGATGCGGTTGAGAAGGCTTTTTACAAGATGAAGGATACGCACCCTTCTTGGCCGCCTACGAGCGCAGAGTTTGGCTTGTTGTGCCAGGGTAAGTTTGCTGAGGCGTTGGGTATTCCTGATTTTGATTTGGTGTATGAAGATTTGATGATGGGGCGTTATAGCGAAAAATCAAACATGATTTATTGGGGGATTATTGCTAAAGCGAATGAGCGTACGCCCATTGCTGAAATGCGTATGTGGAGCAAAAAGAATTCTATGAATTCGGTTAGACGTTTTTACGATGAGTGCAAGAAAGCGATGTTGTTTGGTGTTCAGTTTGAGCCGCCTAAGTGGGTGAGAGAGCGCATTGAGAAAAATCAATTGGCGCTTGAGCAAACTTTGAGCAAGGCGGATTCTGATGCCTTGTTGGGAAAAAATTTAAAAGAGACAGGAAATCGATTTTTGTCTGAAATGAAAAAAAACTTAAAACACGGAGCGGCATAGATGGCACACGTAATGATTGATATTGAAGCACTTGGCACGGGGGTTGATTCGGTTATTGCTAGTATTGGGGCGGTGCAGTTTAATCCAAAAACAGGGCATGTTTCTGATAAGGGTTTTGAGGTTCTGCTGTCTGTTGAGGATGGTTGTAAGCTTGGCTTTAAAATGGATTGCGATACTGTTGAGTGGTGGCAGGGTAAATCTGACGAGGCACGTAAGCAGCTTGATGGTGATGTGCTGGTTAGGTCTGGCATTTTGCAACTTATGAGTTGGCTAAATGGTTTATGCCCAAAGGGTGATTTGCAGGTTTGGGGTAATGGACCTGGGTTTGATTTGGCATTGCTTGGGTATCACTTTGAGCGTATGGATTATGATTTGCCGTGGGAATTTTGGAATGAGCGTTGTGTGCGAACAATGGTTGAGATTGGGCGCGCTAATGGCATTGATCCAAAGAAAACGATTGAGTTTGTTGGGGTTGAGCATAGTGCGTTAGATGATGCTAAGCATCAGGCCAGGTATGTAAGCGAGATTTGGCAGGCGCTTGGATTGGCTAATCAAAAAGAGGTGGCTTGATATGGAATCTACCTTGAGAACAGAGCGTTTTTTGAATATGTTGCGTGTGAGTGCGGTTGGGTTGAGTTCATCTAGTGCATCAACGAGTCGTGATGGCCTGAAGCCAGGTGATGTTGCGGCGGCATTGGGTATGGTTGAAGATAATCGACATAGATTGGCTTTGGAGGTTAGAGCAGGCCTGGGTGATGAAAAAGAGGTTATGTTGTTGTTGCAGACGATTAGGCAAAACTTAGCGGTGTTTGACTGGTATTGCAAAGAGAGTATGCAGAAAAGTAGTTATCGTTTGAAGTTGGATAGGGTTTCGCGTTGCGCTATCTCTCAGTTGGTGTTGGGTGTTGAAATAGCTAAGGCAGATAAGGCTTGTGAGGTCGGTATTAATCGTAGAAACTATTACAAGACTTGGGATGTGAGAGAGCGAAATATTTTCCAATTAATTTTACAGTGGTCTATTGATGGCGATAGAGCTTTATACATGGCACTTTCAGACCGATTTGTGGCGGCTTAATTTTGGTGTGTTTGGTTGGTGTTTATAAAAATATTGCAAAATGTGTTTGCATATAGGGACACACTTCTGCTATAGTTTTTTCCAAGCTTGGTGAACATCAAGTAAAAGAATTGTAAGGCTCGATTTTGGAAACGGAATCGGGCTTTTTTTGTGCCTATTTTTTATGTTTATAACCCGTTTTGGATTGGGAGTGTCCCGGTCGGCGGGTTTTTTTATGCCTGGTGATTTGTGATGTTTAAGCTCTCTAAAAATAGTTTGGATAAGTTGGACGGCGTGCATCCTGATTTGGTTGCTGTGGTTAAACGTGCCATTGAAATTAGTCGTGTTGATTTTGGTGTGAGCGAAGGCGTTAGAAATATCCAGCGTCAAAAACAGTTGGTTGCGGATAAGAAGAGCACAACGCTAAATTCTAAACATTTGCCTCAATCGGATGGTTATTCTCATGCGGTTGATCTGTATGTTTTGGTTGGCAACAAGCCTACTTGGGAGCATAAGTATTTTAGATTAGCCATTCAGGCCATGATGACAGCAGCCATTGAGTTGGATGTGCAAATTAAAGCGGGCGGTTTGTGGCGTGACTTCTTGGACAGTCCGCATTTTCAGCTGAATGAAGAGTATTACGAATGAGTTATTTAAGTTTGATTTTGATGGCTTCTTTTGTTGTGTCTAGCTTTGCTGGTGGTTGGTTTGTTAAGGGCAATATTGATGATGTGCAGATTGCTGAATTGCATAAGTCTTATAACACGGCTTTGCAGTTGCAGGATGAAGAGATTGATAGAGCAAACCTTAAAGCCAAGCAGAATGAAATTGATTTGCATGCCAGGTATTCAAAAGGTCTTGGTGTGATGTGGAATCTTAAGCTTGAGCGTGAGAGAAGGTCGTTTGCCAGGGTGAAGTTATTTAAAGAGGAGAAACAGGCTAATGAAAATCTTAAAGATTGGAGCTCTGTTCATCATCCCAATTATGTTACTGAGTGGTTGCGCGGGTTGTCCAACGCCCGTTAAGCAAGTAGCGGTTGAGAATGTTTGTAGTATTGAGGTGCCGCCTGGTGTTGATGCGCCTGAGTATTTTGGCACGTTAAATCAAGATATTTTATTTCATGTGCAAGCTTATGACGATGCGTTAGGTTTGTGTAATTCAAGATTAGAGCTTATTCGCTCTGCAGTAAACAAGGAAACAGAGTGATGCCAGATGGTAGCGGTGGTCAGTCTTTGGGATGGTTTCACACTTTGTGGGCATGGATTGCATTTATGTGCTTGGCGTTATGGGGCGGAACAGCAAACTACATCAGAAAGTTAAAGCAAAATAATAAGCAATTCAGCATAGTTGAGCTGGTTGGTGAGTGGGTTGTTTCTGGTTTTGCTGGGTTTATGGCAGCGCTAGCTTGCATTGAGCTTGGGTATAGTTTTGCAATTGCAGCTGCAGCGGCAGGTGTAGCAGGACATATGGGAGGCCGTTCAATTTACTTTATTGAGCAGGTTTCACTTAATTGGTGGGAAAAGAAGTACGGCATTAAGTTGCCAGATAAAGCTGAAAAGAATGATTAACTCACCTTGAAGGAGGTGATAAGTCTCCCAGGTGCAGTCTGGGTTAAAAACTGCGTGAATTTCTTGAGGTGTTAGCATGGGGAGGGGCGGGTCGAAAGTCTACGCCTCTCTCCTTAGTTACCGCCTCCTTAACTTGATTTTTATGCCAGCAAAATTT
>JGI997J19993_1000152_pt1 | contig 24436 bp, 17 predicted proteins | sample Etolagbewater25m_FD_19993 | JGI IMG/M metagenome (IMG submission 19993)
AAATATGTTTTGCAGCTTTATTCAAAGGATATATAAAGTTATTTACACTTAATGGTTTCACTAAAAAATCTACAGGTTGTAACCTAATAGCATCAAAAAGTGTTTTTTCCTCTTTATGTGAAGTCGTTATAATGATAGGGATAAGGTAATTATACTCTCTAATATTTTGTAGTAATGGTAGTATAGTTCTACCATCATTTGTGTAAGCTTCACTAATAATAATATCAGGATGTTTCTCATTATATATAGTCATAGCTTCATCAAAGTTATTTGTATAATAAATATCTTTAAAAAATATTTTCAGTGTGTTTTTTATAGTTTGAGGTATATCATTTTTATTATCAATATATAAAACTCTTACTACTTTTAAAACATCTTTTAATCTATTTGTACTTATCATAGTTATTACCTTTTATTAATTATTTTATTGAATTGAATAGATTGACATAGTATATAAAAAATGTGTTAAAATTGTGTTTCATTAAATAAATTATCTAATTATTTAAATTTAAAAAATGTGTTAAAAATAAATTTTTTAACACAATTTTAACACATTTTTTGTATACTATACCATATTGAAAGAGAGGATATATTATGAAAAAGTTTAGATTATCAAAAGTTTTATCGGCGTTGTTGTTATCATCAACTTGTGCTTTACATGCAACTACTTTACAAGATGCGATTCAAGATCTGTTAATTGTAAACCCTGAGTTAGAGGCAATTAAAAATAATAATGAAGCTTTCAAAACATATATTGAGGAAGCAAAAGGTAATTATAAACCAGTAATTGATTTAGAAGTTACAGCTGAAACTAAAAAAACAAAGTCAAAGCTTGATGGTGCTAGTAATTGGGCAGAAGAGTCTCAAGAAGGTCTTGATGGTCAGTTAAATCTAGAACAAATGATATATGATGGTGGATTAACACCTGCTTTAGTTGAAGAAACTAAATATCGATATGAAAATAATATGTTAACAAATAGTGCAAGAGTTGATTCTGTTGTATTAGATGGTGTTACAGCATATTTAGACTTAGTTAAATATGATAAAAGACTTAGATTAACAGAAGTTAATATCAAAACTCATGAAGAATATCTTAATACAGCAAAAGAAAATGAGAAGATTAGTGGAGATGCTTTAAATACTTATGAAGTTCAAGCTGAATTACATTTAGCAAAAAAGAATTATATAGAAGAAAAAGATAACCAGCAAATTGCTAAAAATAGCTTTAAAAGACTTGTAGGTAAAGAGATAAATGATCTTGTATGTACTCCTAACATAGATGAATCTATATTACCAAGTGCAGTTGATGAATTAGTAACTGAAGCCTTAACAAAAAACAATAGTGTTTTAGCACAAATGTCAAAAATTCAAGAACAAAGAGCTATTATAAGTCAAGAAGAATCAAAATTTTTACCAAAATTATCATTTAATTTAAATGGTACATGGGATAATGATTTAATTACATCAAATACACGAAAAGATATTTATAGTGCAAATATAGTATTAAATTATAATTTCTATACAGGTGGAAAAGATAAAGTTTCAAATTTAAGAGAAAAAATCTTTTTAAAAGAATCTCAAAAAATCTTAAATAGTAAAAGTGATTTAGTAGTTGATGAGATTACTTCAGCATATTATTCTTTTCAAAACTCTAAAGATAAAATAGAAGAATTAAAAGGATATGTTTCTTCAAATGAAGATATATTAAAAATTTATAAAGATCAATTTTCAGCAGGTACAAGAACATTTGTTGATGTATTAGATATAGAATCAGATTTATATGATGCACGAGTACAGTTAGTTGATGAAGAGATCAAAATTATTGAAACATATTACACAATACTTTCTTTAACATCAAGTGCACAAGACTTTATCACTTCTCAACCAAATATTCCTTGTAAAGCAGTAGAAGATACAATGGAGATGGAAAAACCTAAAGAAGATAATTTAGAAGATTTAAAACAAGCTTTAGAATAGTAATCTAAAATTTTAAAACTCAAAAACTCAAAAGGATAATATATTGAGTGACTCAAGTGAAGAGATACTAGAAGATGATTTTAAAAAGATATTAGATGAAAGAGAAGTTGACACTTTATTGGAGTGTTTACTTTTTCTTTCTAAATATTATGAAAGACCTGCATCAAAAGAGTCTTTAACTGTTGGACTCCCAATTCATGGAACCATAATGACTCCGTCAATGTTTAGTATAGCGGCCAAAAGAATTGGTCTTATTACTAAGCCTGTCAAAAAAGAGATTAAAAAAATAGACAATTTGGCATTGCCTGCAATTATGCTTTTAGATGAGAACAAGGCTTGTGTCATACTTGAAATTGATACAAAAAAAGAGAAGGCATTAGTTGTTTTACCTGATATAAGTGTCGGTGAAGTTTGGATTGATTTATTTGAATTATCACAAAAAAATAGTACAAATCCAGATGCTAATAAAAATTTAATTTTAATTAAACCAGCATATAATTTTGAAAAAAGAGTAGATAAAGATATTATTGTAAATGAACCAAAAAAATGGTTCTGGAATATTATGAAAAAGAATATGGGTATATATTCTTTAGTGATTATGTCTGCTATTTTTATTAATATATTTGTAATATTTATTCCATTATTTACCATGAATGTTTATGACAGAGTTCTTCCAAATAAAGCTGTAGATACATTAACAGTTTTAGTAGTGGGAATATCTTTAATAATTATTTTTGATCTTATTTTAAAACTTATTCGTTCATATTTCTTAGAACAGGCTTCCACAAGGGCTGATGTAAGGATGTCTAGTATTATTTTTGATCAGTTATTAAATATTAAATTAGATGCAAAACCAGCTTCTACAGGTTTATTTGTAAGTAGATTACAATCATTTGAATCTGTTCGAGAATTTTTTACTTCAGCAACAGTTGCAACGCTTGTTGATATCCCTTTTGTCTTTTTATTTATAGCGATAATCTTTTTTATAGGTGGTGATTTAGGATATGTATCTTTAGTCACTATGGCTATTGCATTAGGGTTTGCACTTTTTATGCAAAAACCTATAAAAGACACTATTCTTCAATCAGCAAAAGAAGATCAAATTAAACAAACAACACTTACAGAAGCTGTAACAGGACTAGAAATCATAAAAAGTGTAAGAGCACAAAATAGGATGAGGACACACTGGGAAAAGTCTTTGAGTCAAACATCATATTATGGAAATAAATCAATTCATTTATCTCAAATTGTAACTTATTTTACTGGTTTTGTTTCTCAGTTTTCAAGTATTGCTATAGTTGCTTTTGGTGTTGTACTTGCTAGTAAAGGTGAATTGACTATGGGTGGTATTATAGCATCTATGATGTTAAACAGCCGTGTTATTGCTCCTGTATCTCAAATTGTAGGGATGATTATACGAATTGATAGAACAATGTTATCTTTAAATAATATTGATGAAATTATGAATATGCCAGTTGAAAGACATGACTTAAAACATTATTTAAGTAGACCTGACCTAGATGGAGATATTGTTTTTAAAGAGGTGAATTTTTCTTATAAAGATAGAAACTTTGATATTTTAAAAAATATTAATCTTAGTATTAAAAAAGGTGAAAAAGTTGGAATTATAGGGAGAGTAGGGTCTGGAAAATCAACAATTGCAAAATTGATTTTAAATTTATATGAGCCAAATAAAGGTTCAATTTTAGTTGATAATACTGATATCAGACAAATTGATCCTGTTGATTTACGACATGCGATAGGATATGTTCCTCAAGAACCTTTTTTATTTATGGGAACAATTAGAGATAATATTACAATTGGTGATTCTTATGCAACTGATGAAGAGATACTTGAAGCTTCAAAAATAGCAGGTGTACATGAAATTTTGGGAAAACATGAGGCTGGATATGACTTAATCGTTGGTGAAAGAGGAGAAGGATTATCAGGTGGTGAAAGGCAAGCAGTTACATTAGCAAGAGCAATTCTTTCTAAACCAAAAATTCTTATTCTTGATGAACCAACAAATTCAATTGATGAACTTTCAGAACAAAAATTTAAACATAATTTAAAAAATATTATTGAAGATAAAACAGTTATAATCATTACACATAAACCGTCTATATTAAGTTTAATAGATAGATTAATTGTTATTGAAGATGGAAGAATAGTTGCAGATGGTCCAAAGAATGAAGTGATTGCAAAATTTAATCATACTAAAACACCTGTAGTAAAAGGAAATAAATGATTCGAGAATTAATTATATTAGCATCAATTATAGTTTTTGTTATTATATTTCAAGTTATCAATTATTTTATATTTTCAGCTGATATAGAGACATTATTATATATAAAAATATTTGATTTTGGTATTTATAATATTGGTTTGATAATTATTGTAGTTTATCTTATTATATTTTTTATTAACTGGGCTATTGTTCATCCTGTTATGTGGTTTTTATCTTTATTTCATGTGAATGAAGAGATTAATTTTGTCAATACATTATATGCACAATCGCATGCAAGGATTCGAACTTATACTTTATTGTTATTTATAGTTATTATTACTTTTTTTACAGGTGCTATATCTTGGGCTTATTGGGCTGAAGTTGATGAATTAGCACGAGGAGAAGGGAAAGTTATTCCTTCTGCAAAGATACAAACTATACAATCATTAGATGGTGGTATTATCTCTGAAATTTTAGTAAATGAGGGAGATATTATCAAAAAAAATCAACCTTTGGTAAAGATTGATACAACAAGATTTAAAGCCTCTTTAGATGAAAATAGAAATGCATTAGAAGACTTAATAGCATCACAAATTAGACTCAATGCAGAAGTAAATGTTAATATTAATAAACCTATGCCTAAATTAGTTTTTAATGATAAAAAATTAGAAAATTATCCTGATATAATCGAGGTACATCAAAATATTTTTAAAACAAGGTTTCAAGAGCTTAAAACATCAGTTTCTATTTTAAAAATGCAATTAAATCAGAAAAGACAAGAATTAGTTGAATTGAAAAGTAAACAAAAACAACTTGCAAAATCACTAAAACTTATTGAAGAAGAGATGCAAACAATAGAAAAACTTGTGGCTAGAAAAGCATTGTCTAATATGGATTTCATCTCTATAAAAAAAGAATATAATAATATATTAGGGGACTATACAGCTACAAAACTATCAATACCTAGAATGAAAATGGCTATAAGTGAATCTAAAAATAAAATAATAGAAAAAATGAATATGTTTAAATCTGAATCAGCAAAAGAGTTACAAAAAGTAAGTTCTGAAATTAAAAGATTTGAATCAAAAGTTATTTCTGAAAAAGATAAACTTGATAAAACAATTATATTATCTCCTGTTGATGGAATCATAAAACAGATAAACTTTAATACAATAGGTGGTGTTGTAAAATCTGGTGTAGACTTGATGGAAATTGTTCCAAATAGTGATATATTACTTGTAGAAGCAAAAATAGACCCTCGAGATATTGCATTTATCAATCCAAGCCAAAGAGCAATTGTAAAAATCACAGCATACGATTTTTCAATCTATGGTGGCTTAGAAGGTAAAATAGTAGAAATTTCAGCAGATAGTATAAAAGATGAAGATAGTAAAGATGGAAAAACATATTATAAAGTTGTAATACAAACTGAAAAAAATTATCTAGAAAAAGACAATCAAAAATATTCTATAATTCCAGGGATGGTTGCAAGTGTAGATATTGTAACAGGACAAAAAACAATTTTAGATTTTATCTTAAAACCTATCTTAAAAACAAAACAGTCTGCACTTCATGAGAGATAACTTTATGTAAATAATAGGGTTATTCTCTCTGTTTTGACCCTAACCAATTTATAAGTATTTTTGGGATATAATACTTGAATTTTATCTAAAAAAACTCAAGGAAAATATAGAATGCCCAAAAGAGAAGATATCAAATCTATTTTGTTAATAGGATCAGGTCCTATTGTTATTGGTCAAGCGTGTGAGTTTGACTATTCTGGTACTCAAGCTACAAAAACACTAAAAGAATTAGGTTATAGAGTTGTTTTAATTAATTCAAACCCTGCCACTATTATGACAGACCCAGAGTTTGCAGATAAAACATATATTGAACCAATTACAGAAGATACTATTGCTCAAATTATTGCCCTAGAAAAAATTGATGCTATTTTACCAACTATGGGTGGACAAACAGCACTAAATGTTGCCACATCTATGTATGATAAAGGTATGCTAGAAGGGATTGAGTTTTTAGGCGCACATCCAGATGCTATTAAAAAAGGTGAAGATAGACACCTTTTTAATGATGCAATGATTAAAATTGGTATGGATTTACCAAAAAGTGCAAATGCATATACTGTTGAAGAAGCTATTGAAAAAGCTAAAGAGATTGGTTTCCCAGTAATTTCAAGAGCTTCATTTACACTTGCTGGTGGAGGAAGTGGTGTTGCTTACAATATGGAAGAGTTTGAAAAACTTGCTAAAGAGGGAATTGATGCATCTCCTATAAATGAGATTGAGATTATGGAATCTATGCTTGGATGGAAAGAGTATGAGATGGAAGTTATCAGAGATAAAAAAGATAACTGTATCATCGTATGTTCTATTGAAAATGTAGACCCAATGGGTGTTCATACAGGAGATAGTATCACTGTAGCACCTGCACTTACTCTTACGGATAAAGAGTATCAAAATATGAGAAATGCATCTTTTGCAATTTTAAGAGAGATTGGTGTAGATACAGGTGGATCAAATGTTCAGTTCTCAATCTGTCCAAATACTGGAAGAATGATTGTTATTGAGATGAACCCAAGAGTTTCAAGAAGTTCAGCACTTGCTTCAAAAGCAACAGGGTATCCTATAGCAAAAGTAGCAACACTTCTTGCTGTTGGATTTACTCTTGATGAGATTGAAAATGACATTACGGGTACAACTGCATCTTTTGAACCTGTTATTGATTATGTAGTTACTAAAATTCCACGATTTACTTTTGAAAAATTTCCAAAAGCAAACTCTACACTTACAACAGGGATGAAGAGTGTTGGTGAAGTTATGTCTATGGGAAGAACTTTTAAAGAGTCTTTTCAAAAAGCATTATGTTCACTAGAAACAGGTCTTTGTGGTTTTGATCCAATTACAAGTGATTTGGATACTATTAAAAAAGAGATTCGAAGACCAAATTGTGATAGATATGTTTACTTGATGCAAGGGATGAGAGAAGGGCTTACTGATGAAGATATTTTTGAACTATCAAAAATAGACCCATGGTTTTTAAATCAATTTAGAGAGATTTACAATATGGAAGTAGCGATTGTTGAAAAACAATCTAATACGCTTAAAGATGCTGAATTTTTAAGAAGAGTAAAAACTTTTGGATTTAGTGATGCTATGATTTCTAAACTTTTAGGTTGTAAAGAAGTTGAAGTATATGAAGCTAGAAAAGCACTTGGTGTAAATTTAGAGTATAATGAAGTTGATACCTGTGCTGCTGAGTTTAAAGCACTTACTCCATATTTATACTCTACAACAAATATCTCTATACTACCACTAAAAGAAAAAGTTGTATCAGAAAAGAAAAAAGTTATGATTATTGGTGGTGGACCAAACAGAATAGGGCAAGGGATTGAATTTGATTATTGTTGTTGTCATGCTTCGTTTGCTTTAAATGAGATGGGTATTGAAACTATTATGTATAACTGTAACCCTGAAACTGTATCTACTGATTATGATACATCAGATATATTATATTTTGAACCAATCGATTTTGAACATGTAAGAAGTGTTATTGAGACAGAAAACCCAGATGGTATTATTGTTCATTTTGGTGGGCAAACTCCTTTAAAACTAGCAAATGCTATTCATGATTTTGGTGGAAAGATTATAGGAACTACTGCTGAAGTTATTGATTTAGCAGAAGATAGAGAAAAATTCTCTACATTTGTTGAAAAAGCTGGACTTTTACAGCCAGACAATGGGACAGCTGTAACACTTGAACAAGCTTTAGAAATAGCAAATAGAGTTACATATCCAGTTCTAGTTAGACCATCATTTGTACTTGGTGGAAGAGGTATGAAAATTGTATACAATGATACAGAACTAAAAATGTATATGGATGAAGCTGTAAGTGTATCAAATGATGCACCAGTACTGATAGATAAATTTTTAGATAGAGCTATTGAGCTTGATGTTGATTGTATTAGTGATGGAACTGATGTATATATTGGTGGAGTGATGCAACATATTGAAGAAGCTGGTATTCATTCAGGAGATAGTGCTTGTAGTTTACCACCGGTTAGTTTAAATGAAGCTATTTTAAAAGAAGTAGAAGAGAAAACAAAAACTATGGCACTTGAACTTGGTGTTAAAGGGTTAATGAATACACAATATGCTATTCATCATGGAAAGATTTATCTGATTGAAGTGAATCCAAGAGCATCTAGAACTGTACCTTTTGTATCTAAAGCTACAGGAATTCCTTTGGCAAAAGTAGCAACTAGAGTTATGTGGGGAGAATCTTTAAGAGATGCTATAAAAGTATATGATAAAGATGAAAAAATTGTAAATGTAACAAATGAAGAAACACCAAGTTTATTGAAACCTATGTTAAAAAATCATGTAGCAGTAAAAGAAGCGGTTTTCCCATTTAATAAATTAAGTGGTGCTGATTTAATTTTAGGACCTGAGATGAAATCTACTGGTGAAGTTATGGGTATTAGTAGTGATTTTGGAAAAGCTTTTGCAAAAGCACAATATGCTGCAAAAAATCATTTACCAAAAGAGGGTGGAAAAGTATTTATTTCTCTAGCAGATTTAGATAAAGAGTTTGCACCACAAATAGCACTTGGACTTGAAAACTTAGGCTTTGAAATAGTTGCAACAGGGGGTACTTATGATATTATCAGTGAAGCTGGAATTCCTTGTGAAAAAGTTTTAAAAGTAAGTGAGGGACGACCAAATATTACAGATTCATTAATGAATGAAGAGATTGTACTAGCTATAAATACAAGTGATGGAAAAGAATCAAGTAAAGATGATGGTGAACAAATAAGAAGAACAGTCTTAAGAGTAAATGTACCATATTTTACTACAGTTGCTGGGGCACTAGCAAGTGTTGAAGCAATAGAGTCACAAAGAGATGTTGCTGGTTTTGCTCCAAAATCAATACAAGACTTTTTAAAATAATTAGGTTTTAAAGGGTGCAAAGCAGTTTAGTATATTTAACTCAAACTGATACAACGGTTGGTTTTTTATCATCTGATGATAAAAAACTTTCCTGTATAAAACAAAGAGATCCAAATAAAAAAACTCTCCAAGTAGTTGATTCTTTTCAAACTTTACAATCTTGCACAAGAATTCCTAAAAGATTTAGAAAAGAGATACGAAAATCTAAGAAAACAACATATATATATCCCAATAAAAAAGCATTTCGTGTTGTAGATAAGAACTCTATTCATCATCAGTTTATCAAAAAATTTAGTGCATTATATTCTACATCTGCAAATATTACAGCAAATAATTTTAATGAAGAGTTTGCTATAAATAATGCTGATATAATTATTTATAATGGTAAATTTCAAGAAACTACATCTTCTTCTATCTATTTATTGACAAAAAATAAAAAGAAAAGAATAAGATGATTTTGTTTAGATACCTCTTTCTTAGTTTTTTCATACTTGTTGTTAATAGTCATCTTTTGGCAACTCAAGATATACAAATAAATTTTAAAAATTTACAAACAGAAAACTTTATTAAAATTGTGTCAAAAATAATTGAAAAAGATATTTTAATAACATCACAAATTGATGGAGAGGTTAATTTTACATCCAATCAGCCTATAACTAAAAAAAATATTTTAGATATTTTGATTTATGATTTACGATCAAAAGGTTTTTCTATAGTTGATAAAAACAATATGTTATTAGTTGTTAATGATGAAAACCTATCTCAATATGGTAAGAAGAAAGAGTTCAGTTCTGATATCCTTCAAGTTATAGATATAAAAAATTCTGATTCAAAACTTATTTTAAAAATTTTAAAAGATATTATTAGCAATGCAAAAGATCAAAATAATACTGTAAAACCATATATCTCTTTAGATGCTGAAAATAATAGATTAATTGTGATTGGTTCCCAAGAGGCTGTATACTATGTATCGAATATCATTACTCAGTTGGATACAGATAAACAACAAGTATATGTGCAGGCTAAAATTATAGAGATAAGTGAAACAAGAACAAAAAATATAGGTTTAGAATATGGTTTGAATGGGTTTAATTCTACAGGCTCATCTCTCAATACTTTTACCTCTTCTTTAAATTCGATTACAGATGTTTCTTCATTAAGTTTATCTCAATTAAGTGGATATGGATATGGCCCAAATATTTTAAAAAGTGCTATCTCTTTAGGTGCTACAATAAATTTATTGAAAGAAAATCAAGCATTAGAAGTGGTAAGTGAACCATCAATTTTATGTGTAAATAATAAGGAGAGTTCTATATATGTAGGAGAAACACGCTCAATTCCTACAGGAACTACTATTGGGACTACAACAACTACAAATTATGATAGAGAGGATATAGGATTACGACTTACTATAAAGCCTAGATTATCAACAAATGAAAAAGTTACTTTAGAGATCAATACAATTATTGAAGATGTTAAGTTAGGCTCTTCTACAAACTCAATTCCCAATACAAATAAAAAAGAAGTAGTAACTACAGCTATTGTAAATAACGGTGAAAATGTTATTATAGGTGGATTGATAAAAAATAAAATGGAAACAAGTGAACAAAAAATTCCATTTTTAGGAGATATTCCAATACTTGGTTCACTTTTTAAAAGTAACTATGATTACGAAGATAAAATAAATTTAGTTATAATAATAACACCATATATTGTCCCAAAGTCTAAAGATTTGACATATATTAGAAATCAGTTAGCACAATTAAAAATTGTAGAAGATCAATATACAAAAACTTTAAAAGAAAAACTATTAGAACATGAAACAATAATACAAAATAAAGAAAATAATATTAATCAAGATAGAATTGATAAGATTTTAAGTAAATAAATTAAAGAGAGAAAATATGGACACAAATAAAAAAACACTTACAATTATAGACACTTTTGGTTTTTTATTCAGAAGTTATTTTGCACTTCCACCATTAAGGTCAAAAACAGGATTTCCAACTGGAATGCTAACAGGATTTATGAATTTTGTTGCAGGTATTGGAAAAGATTTTCAAACTGATTATTTGATTTTTGCTTTAGATAGTAAAGGTGATACTTTTAGAAAAGATATTTATGAAGAGTATAAATCTCATAGACCAGATGCACCTGAAGATTTAAAGGCACAATTACCAGTTGCTATTGATTTTATAGAGAAGATGGGATTTGTTACAGCCTCAAAAGTAGGGTATGAAGCGGATGATATTATAGCTTCTTTAGCAACGGATGGGCGAGATCTAGGATTAAATGTAAGAATAGTAAGTCATGATAAAGATTTATATCAGTTAATAGGTGAGGGTATTTATATGTTTGACCCTATGAAGAAAAAAATCATTACAAAAGATGATTGCTTTTCAAAATATGGGGTTTATCCTGAACAGTTTATTGATTATCAATCCCTTTTAGGGGATAGTGCAGATAATGTACCTGGTGTTAAAGGAGTTGGTGCAAAAACAGCTGAAGCTTTGATACAAAAATATAATGATTTAGATAATATTTATGCAAATATAGAAAATATTGAAAAACCAAGATGGCAAAAGCTTTTAAATGAAAACAAAGAGATGGCATATATAAGTAAACAGCTTGTAACTTTACATCATGATGCTCATTGTCTTAACAGTTTTGGTGATTTAGAAAAGATAGAGTTACCTAAAGAAAATCCAATATTAAAAATAGCAGATACATTAGTCCAATATGATATGAATAAGATTATAGAAAAAGTTCATAAAGATGGATTAAACTATAAAACAACTATACCTGCTGGTTATGATAGTAGCCATATACAAGAGAAAAAAGAAGAGGTTTTAAGTTGTGAGTATATCTTACTAGATAATAGTGAAAAATTATTTGATATTATAAATAAAATACCAAAAAATTCATTGGTAGCTTTTGATACAGAAACGACAGCTTTAGATACTAAAGATGCTAATATTGTTGGGTTTTCATTTTGTTTTGAAGAGAATAAAGCATACTATGTACCAATAGGGCATTTTTATTTAGGTGTAGCCGAACAAGTTTCAAAAGAGGATGCTTTAAAAGCTATTGAGATTTTAAACACTCATAAACTTATACTCCAAAATTTTAAATATGATAAGCAAATTATTAAAAATAATTTTGATATGGAACTAAAACTGTATGCTGATACTATGATAATGGCATGGTTACTTGATAGTGATAAGCCAGTAGGGATGGATAAGTTAGCACAAAGACTTTTAAATAATTATGAAACAATAGCCTATAAAGAAGTTGTAAAAAAAGGTGAGAATTTTTCTAATGTAAATATAGAAGAAGCTTGTAAATATGCCGCTGAAGATGCTTTTATAACCTTAAAACTGTATCATAAAATATTAGAATTATTCAAAGATAATGATGAAGAATACCTTATGCAAATAGCTAAAACTATTGAATTTCCTTTTATTAATGTATTAAATACTATGGAAAATATTGGAATCAAAATTGATGTAGAGTTTTTTAAAAATTTACAAGGAAAAAGTAAAGAAAATTTAAATAAACTGACAGATGAAATATATACTTTAAGTGGTGAAACATTTAATATAAATTCTCCAAAGCAATTAGGTATTGTACTTTTTGAAATACTTAATTTAACTCCTCCTAAAAAGACAAAAACAGGCTATAGTACAAATGAGGCAGTTTTAGCTAAATTAAAAGGTGAACATCCAGTTATAGAAAAACTTTTAGAGTATCGAGAAGCTTTTAAGCTGCACTCTACATATATAGAACCACTTTTAGACTTAGGTTTAAAAAATGATGAGCATATTATATACACATCATTTTTACAAACTGGTACAGCTACCGGACGATTAAGTAGTAAAAATCCAAACTTACAAAACATTCCAGTAAGAACGGAAGCCGGAAGACAGATACGACAAGGCTTTATTGCAAGAGATGGATATAAACTTGTAGGTATAGATTATTCTCAAATAGAATTGAGATTATTGGCACATTATTCAAAAGACCCAGCACTTCTGGAAGCTTTTAATAATAATCTAGATATTCATCTTCAAACAGCTGTAAAAATTTTTGGAGAAGAGGAAGCTGCACAAAAAAGAGGTATAGCAAAGTCTATAAATTTTGGACTTTTATATGGTATGGGAAGTAGAAAACTAGGTGAACAGCTAGGTATTCCTGCAAAAGAAGCAAAAGTTTATATAGACAGCTATTTTGAAAGTTTTTCAACAGTAAAAGAGATTTTACAAACTATTCAAGATGAGGCTATGGAAACTGGTTTTGTAAAAACACTTCTTGGGAGAAAAAGAAGATTTGATTTTGCCAATGCAAATGGTATGATGATGGCAACATATCAAAGAGAATCTGTAAATACTGTATTTCAAGGTAGTGTAGCAGACTTGATAAAACTTGCTATGATAAAAATAGATATGAAATATAAAAACAGTGAAGATTTACGAATGTTATTACAGATTCATGATGAATTGATATTTGAAGTAAAAGAAGATAAATTGGATTTAATTAATGATAAAATAATTTATATTATGGAAAATATTTATGAGTTAGAAGTGCCTCTAAAAGTAAGTGTTTCAGTAGGAAATAATTGGGCAGACTTAAAATAGAGAAGTGTTTTATCCCCCTTTGACAAAAATAATTTTTTTTGATACAATAACAAAAAAATAACTTTAGTGAGGATAATATGATAAAGAAATTGCGTAAATTAAGTAATATGAATATTTTATGCATGACTAATAATAGTAAGTTAAAATCTGATATTAGTTCTAATTTAAGTGAAGTTAAAAGTTTAATATTTATAGATAGTTTAGGACAAGATATATCAAATATGTCTTATGATGTATTACTGATGGATTTTAATTTTGAAAGAGCATTAGATATTATGAATGAAACTAAAATATCTAAATCTTCACTACCAAAAATTGTCATACTTGAAGATCAAACTGAAGATAATATTATAAAATGTATTAATTCAGGTGCATATTCTTTATTATCTCCTAGTAGTAATTTTAATGATTTAAAGTTATCTGTTGTGATGGCACTAAATCAATCTAAAAGAGTTGATAAAGTTTGTTTAGACAATGATGTGTATTACGATTCATATAGAGAAAGATTTTATAATAAATCTGGTGAAATATCTTTTACTAAATTTGAATTTCAAGTATTGAAGTTATTATTACTTAACAATGCTAGAGTTACTACTTATGAAGAGATTAAAGAAAAAGTATGGAAAGATAAAAAGATGAGTATTTTTACCATGAGAAATATTATTAATAAGATTAGAAATAAAACATATTATGGAATTATAAAAAATATCTCATCAAATGGGTATCAAATAGATACTTTAAAATAAACGGTAATTGGAAAATAATATAATGGAAGAACAAATAGTATCTAAAGATGAATTAGTAGAGATGTTTTCTTTAGGTGTTTTAGAAGATCATGAGACAAGAGGTTGGTTGCTTTATGAGCAAGAGATTCAAATCATTGCTTTACATGAAACAGATCCAAAATATATGCAAGATGTAACAAATGCAGAGTATTACAAACTAGTACCAGTGAAAAAATAGAAGGATTATAAGATATGTCACATTGCCCTTTTTGCAAGAAAAAGATAGCTATGAGTAAAGCATTTTGCTCAAGAAGTTGTAAGGAAAATTATTTTCAACTTATAGCTATACAAATACCTAAGTTGTTTTTAAAAAGAATTTATGTGTTTTGCAGTAAAGAAGAAAGAGAAAAAGAGATTGAAGAATTCGCCTCTAGACACAATTGGCGACTTGATCTTTTAAAAAATAAAATTGAAGATGAAGCTATTAAAATGGGGTATGTTGATGACCCCGAGCTTAAATAATATTTTTTTTCTTTTTTAATAAAAGATAATAAAATATTATACAAAGTATAGTAAAACTTGCAGATATTAATATTCCCATTGTAAGCCATTTTGTTCCTAATAAAAATCCTAATTGTATATCTGGTTGTCTAAAAAGTTCAGATATTATTCTCATAATAGAATAAAGTATAAGATAAAGAACTGCAATTTGTCCATCAAATTGTTTTTTTGTTCTTAATATAAATAGTATAATAAAGATTACGAAACCCTCTAAAAAAGCTTCATATAAAGCAGATGGATGTCTTAAAACACCATCTACATAAATTCCCCAAGGTACATCTGTAACTCTTCCCACTAGTTCTTTATTTAAAAAGTTCCCAATTCTTCCAAAAATATACCCTAAAGATATAGCAATAACGGCAATATCAGTGATAAATAGAAAAGAAATTTTATTTTTTTTACAAAAAAGATAAGAAGCTATAATAAAACCAATAACAGCACCATGATAGCTCATTCCTGAAATTCCTACAAAACTTCCATCCTCTCCAAAAGGATTGAATATTTGCCAAGGGTGAGTTAAATAATAAGTTGTATTAGGATCATAAAATACGATATACCCAATTCTAGCACCTAGTATTACACCAAGTTCTACCCACCAGATGTACCTATCTAGTGTATCTTTTGATATATCTAAATTATCTTTTTTAATTATCCAATGAGCTGCATAAATAGCTGTTAATAAAGCCAATGCATACATAATTCCATACCAATGTACATCAATACCAAATAAACTAAATGCTACTGGATTAAAGTTACTATATATATGGTTCCAGTATTCCATATTAAAGAGCATCTGCTATTAGTTCTATTGGGTTTTTAAATACAACACTTGTATCAGTTCTTCCTAAACTATCTGTAATTTGCATTCGACAAGCACTACATTCTGCACTTACTACATTTGCTTTAGTTTTGTTAATCATAGCAGCTTTTTTTACACCAACAGCTTTTGCTATATGGTATTTTTCACTTTGCATGGTTACTCCACCAAAACCACAACATTCATTTGAGTCACTCATTTCATCTATTTTATAATTTTGTTCTATTAAGTTTCTAGGCTCTTTAAATACACCTTGCATCTTTTTAGCATGACAAGGGTCATGATAAGTAACCACATCTGACATTGTTTTTCCATTGTTTTTAAGAAGTTCAACAAGCTTTGTATTATTTTCAAGCCATTTTGTAGCCATCACTACTTTTGGAGCTAATTTGGCAGCTCTTTTCTTCCAATCTGGCTGATCATGTAAAAAATGTACCCAGTCAGTATTTATCATAGCACTACAAGTGGCTTCTGGGATAATAATAGCATCTACATCATCAACAAAAGTTTCAAAGTATTCTATATTTTTTTTAATAAGATAATCAACTGTGTCAAAATCACCTGTAAAATAAGCAGGTGCTCCACAACAAAGTTGTTTTTTAGGTATGAAAGCATCGATTTCTAATTTCTCTAAAATTTTAAGTAAGCTTTTCCCTATATTTGTATATGCATAGTTACCCATACAGCCTATAAAAATAGCAACTTTTTTAAACTCTTCTTTCTCTTTATGATTGATGATATTTTCTGGATTCGCGTTTAGAAATGATGTTCTATCTGCAAATGGTAAAGTTCTATCTTGTATCATCTCTATTGGTAGATTTAATCGTAGCTTTCCACTTTGTTTTTGAGCATCTATTTTAAGACCACAAGTTTGAAATACCCATCCCATTTTTGCCATAAAATCCATAATTTTTCTATGTCTTAAAAGAAAGAAAAAAGCTCTTTTATACCAAGCAATCCCATATTTTTTTGCAATATCACTTCGTACTTGTTCTATTATCATATCCGTTGGTAGATCATTTGGACAAACTTCAACACAGTTTGTACATAAAAAACAACTTTCAAAAATATCTTTTGCTGTTTTGTCTAGTTCTAGTTCATCTCTTTTATAAGCACCAAGAAGGTCTATAAAACCCCTTGGAGAAGTAGTTTCATCTTGATTGACATTGAATATGGTACATACAGTTTTACATTTACCACATTTGATACAATCATCACTAATATCGGTATAGTTAAATTTATTATTTACCAATTAAAAATCCTTCTTTTATTAAAAATGAATTTTATCTAAAAAAGCTTTAATTAAAACTCTCCATTAATTCTTCAAGCTCTAGATATCTTTCTACTTTTTGTTCATATATTTTATTTGTTTCATCAAGTTGTGAACTTAATGCTACTAATCCTTGTTGTTCATAACAATCAGGGTTCATCATACACTTATTTAATTCTTCTATTTTTTGTTCTAACTCTTCTATTTGTTCTGGTAAAATTTCATAGTCTCTTTTATCATTATAAGTTAGTTTTGTTTTTTGTTTTGGTTTCTCTTCAATGACTTTTTCTTCTTTTGCAGCTATCTGAATATTTTGTCTTTCCATCTCTTCAACATATTTTGCATCTTTTTCATCTTCAAGATATTCACTATATTTTTGAAAACTCTCTTCTAAAACACCATTACCTTTAAAAATATAGAGTTTTTTTGCAATTTTATCTACAAAGTATCTATCATGACTTACAAATATTAAAGCACCTTGAAATGCTGCTAGGTATTGTTCTAGTATATTAATAGTAGGAATATCTAAGTCATTTGTTGGCTCATCCATAATTAAAACATCAAATTTTTTTGTAAAAAGTAGGGCAAGTGCAAGTCTGTTTTTTTCCCCTCCACTTAAAACACCTACTGTTTTATCAAGGTATTCTTTTGGAAATAAAAAGTTTTTAAGATATCCAAATACATGCATATTTCTTCCATCATTAAGCTCAACTCTATCTCCACCATTTGGACAAAATAGATGCATAATAGTCTTTGTTTCATCAATCATCTCTCTATGTTGATCAAAGTATCCAACTTTAAAGTCTCCTTTTTTAAAGCTACCTTTATCTATTTTTATTCTCTCTAAAAATACTTTTAAAATAGTTGATTTTCCACTTCCATTTGGACCAACTATTGCTATAGTGTCTTTTTGAAGGATTCTTGTTGTAAAATTTTTTATTAAAGGTTTTTTCCCTAATGTTAAATAGACATTATCAAGTTCAAAAAGCATTTTCTTTTTATTTTGAGTTTCTCCATTGTTGAAAGATTTTTGTTCTCTTTCAAGATCTAATTTCATTTTATTTATTTTTGCTGGATTTGATTTAACTTGCTCTTTGAGTTTAAAATAGTTATCTTTTCTTAACTCATTTCTTTTTCTTCTAGCTGTAACTCCATGTTGCATCCAGTGTGCTTCATCTCTTAGTTTTCGCACCAGGTTATCATGTTCTTTTTGCATATTAACAATCATTTGTTCTTTTTGCATAAGATAATCTTTGTATCCACCTCTATACTTTGTAAGTGTCCCACCTTCAATCTCAATAATATTTGTAGCAACATTATCTAAAAAATATCTATCATGAGAGATAAAAAGCAGTGTAAAGTTTTCTTTTAAAAGAATAGTCTCTAAAAATTCTACCATATATACATCAAGATGATTTGTAGGTTCATCTAAAAGTAGTACATCAGGCTTTTTCAAAATCAATCCAGCAAGTCCAACTCGGCGTTGTTCACCCCCACTTAAAAGTGTTACATCTTTAAATTCATAATCTTTGAGTGAAAACTCTTGGAGAATTCTTTGAATTTTATTATCTAAATCCCAAGCGTTATGATGGTCTAAATAAGTTGTAAGTTGTGCTTGCTCTTCTAATAGTTCTTGATTTTCATAATCTTCGACAATTAAAGCTGAAACTTCATCATATCTTCTTTGTGCTGCTTTTATCTCTACTAGTTGTTCTTCTATAGCTTCTTTTACTGTTTGTCCAGATTTAAACTTAGGTTGCTGGTCAAGCATCTCTATTTTTAACGATTTATCAATAGCTATTTCACCACTGTCAGCTTCTATTTGTCCTGTGATAATTTTCATAAAAGTAGACTTTCCTTGACCATTTTGACCAATGATAGCTACTCTTTGAGACTCTTGTAAAGTAAAGTTTACATCTTTGAGTATAACTTTTATATCATATTGTTTATTGATTTTTTGTAAGTCTATTAATGCCATGTAGTTTTGATATTCCCTTTGGGTTATTGTTATTTTAAATAATATTATATCTAAAAGTCTCTTTGGAGTTATTTTACCTGTAAAAGTAAAGTATATTATTTATTTAAGAGATAGTTTGTGTATTAAGAAAAGAGAACTAGTAATCTCTTTTCTTTCTCATTCTTGAAAGTTCTTTTTGTACAGAGATATTTATTGTATCATCTGCTTCAAAGCTGAGAGAGTAGTTTCTATCATCATAATCAACACTATTAAGTACTATTTTGATAGCTTCCATTCTCGCTTTATGTTTATCATCGCTTCTTACGATGTTCCAAGGAGCACTTCTTGAGTGAGTTCTTTTTAGCATCTCATATTTTTTTTCACTAAATTCATCCCATAAATCTTGGGCTTGTAAGTCAACTTCACTTAATTTCCATTGTTTTAGAGGATTTGTTCTTCTACTTTCAAATCGTGTAAGTTGTTCTGCTTTTGATACACTAAAGTAAAGTTTTACAAGAATAATATCTTGTCGTACTAAATCATGTTCAAAATTTACAACATCCTCCATAAAAATTTCATATTGATGTTCACTACAAAATCCAAATACAGGTTCTACCATAGCACGATTGTACCAACTTCTATCAAATAAAACTACCTCTCCACCAGTTGGAAAATGTTCTATATATTTTTGGAAAAACCATTGTCCTTTTTGCGTTTCAGTTGGTTTACCAAGAGCTACAACTCTATAGTGTCTTGAGTTCATAAATCTAGTCATTCGACGGATTGCTCCCCCTTTACCACTAGCATCTCTTCCTTCAAAAAGGATTATCATCTTTTTCCCAGATTTTTCTAGGTATTTTTGCATTTTGATAAGCTCTATTTGATATTGTTGCATCTCGGCATTATCATATACTTTTTGAATACCCTCTTGTAGTGTTACTAAATCAACGGCTTTATAGTTTCCTAAAATAGTTTTAAGTAAATTATTTTCTTCTTCTAATTGTTTAAGTCTTTTTTTCTCATTTTCATTTGAAATAGTGGTAATCACTTTTTCTGGTTCAGTTTTTTTTACGGTGGTTTGTTTTTGTGTAACTTTAGTTGAAGGTTTTTTTATAGCTTTTAAACTATTTCTATAATCTTCTAATAGTCCGTAAGCTTTCAAGTCAGTAAGATTGTCTGCTTTATCATAACCTAATACTTTTAAATATCTTTTTTTATTTAGCTGAAATCGTGCAATATATTTTTTACCAAAAGTTGGATGAGCAACTATTGATTTGTATAATCCTGTATGTTCTGTTCTTTCAAAATCATTTAAATTCATTTTCTATAAAACCTTTGCAAATGTATTTTGTGCTTCCATGAGTTTAATCTCATCTGCACCACTTACTACTACTTCTTTATCTTCTTTGGCACTTTTCCCTTTTTGTTGATCAGGGTAATCTACTCTATTTAAAATATGTTTCATACAATTAATTCTAGCTTTTTTCTTATTGTCACTTCTTATAATCGTCCAAGGACAAGTGTCAGTATTAGATGCCATAAGCATAGAAAATTTTGCTATAGTGTATTTATCCCATAGTTGTTGAGATTCTTTATCTACAGGACTTAATTTATATTGTTTTAAAGGATCAGTTTCTCTTTTTTTAAATCTTCTATTTTGTTCCTCTTTAGAAACAGAAAAATAGAATTTGAGTAGAGTTATACCTGATTTTACAAGCATATCTTCAAATTGTGGAACTTCTCTTAAAAACTCATGATGTTCTTCAGGAGTACAAAATCCCATAACAGGCTCAACACCACCTCTATTGTACCAACTTCTATCAAAAAGCACAATTTCACCTGCTGATGGAAGATGTTTTGAATATCTTTGAAAGTACCATTGTGTTGTTTCTTGGTCACTTGGTTTTTCTAGAGCAACAACTCTTGCTCCCCTAGGATTTAAATGTTCTGTGATTCTTTTTATTGTACCACCTTTACCCGCGGCATCTCTTCCTTCAAAAAGCATTAAAACTTTGAGTCCTTTATCTTTTACATGGTTTTGGAATTTTAATAGTTCTATTTGTAATTGTGTAAGTTCTTTTTCATATTCTAGAGTTTCTTTTTTAACCCAAATTTGTACTTTATTACCTTTTTGTTTTAGTGATTTTCTTTTTCTTGTAAAATTATCAGGTTTATGTCGTTCATTTTCATATGTATCTAATTCTTCTTCATCTTTAAATTCTTCATTTATAATATTTCTCTTGGTGCTCATTATAAAAATTCCTTTTATAGTATTTTGTTCTATGTTGTTTTATTATAGCTTATTTTGCTTACAAAATGATTACATCAAATAAATTAAGAAAAAATTTGGTATTATAGATTATGACTAATAATAATTTTTTAAAAATGCCAAAAGAGATTAAACATTTAGATACTTCATCGTGTTTAGATAATTTATATTTTTATACTTATCATAATAAATATTTACAAAAACTTCAAAAGTTAAATCCTGATAAAGAAGATCCTCACTATATAAGTACTTATAGTAGTTTTATAGGTGAAGTATTTGAAAATGTTATATATGAGCTATTACTTGAGTATGCTATTAAAAATGATGATATTGAGAAATTTGTCTTAAAAGGCCCTCATCAAGATCATTATGAAAATTTGAAAAATGGTTTAATGATTGATAAAAATTCACAAATTGTTTATAAAGCAGGATATAAAGATGTAACTGAATTTGATGCACTATTTTTTACCAAAGATAGTGTATGTTTTGTTGAAAGTACTATCGTAAAAACAACAACAAGTCTGCGAAAAAGACTTAAAAAGAAAAAAGCACTTTTAGAGTTCTTATTTCCAAAATTAAAAGTAAAAGCACTCATCATATTAAGTGAAGGTGCATTAGGGGTCAATGTATTTCCAAGTTATTGTAGAGTTTGGGTAACAAAACCTTTAGAAAATGAAAAACTAATCAATGATTTAATTCATAATAAAAACTCTAAAAATAGAGATTTTAAAACTAGTGAAAATAAAAAATTAATCCATTCTCAAGATGTAATTGTTTCACCATTTAAATACTTCGATAATTTACTTTGGATTTTAAAAACATTAAGAAAAGAGAATAAAAATATTCTAGACTTTAAGTTTTTAGAATCTAAAAAAACATTAAAATATTTTGAAATATATAGTAAGTTTTATATTGGACATATGGATAGTAATACTTTTGTAAGAGTACTTAAATATCTAAATATCGTAAATATTACAGAAGACATACCTTTAGAAAAGATACAAGACGATCAAATAATTGTAACTATAGAACAAACAAAAGATGGTTATTCTTTAATATACTATATTAAAATAGTGAATGATAAGCTCAAAAAACTTGAAGTCAATGGAGAAAATTTATTAGTCTCAAATAAAGATCCTAAAGGATTTACTGCTTCAGAAACAAAGTATATGAAATATATATTTAAAAAAATGTATAAATTATCTATAGAAGATATAAAAACTCTACTTACACAAAATGATTTTAATTAAAAACTTGTTATAATACGATATCTAGATAGTTCGGGATTTACCTTTATTTTTTGGGTCCGATACTGTTTTTATACCTTTGATGTAATTATGACGGTGTGTAGCTCTTCTCACTTTTGGTTAAAGATGGGATTGGTGCTCCTAAAGTTGTATTCACAAGGGTAGCACTTTGGCTTTTAGGGCCACCTTAAGGTTAACGGCTATCTTGATTTATTTATTAAGGAATTAAAAATATGAATATTTTAATACTTGGAAGTGGTGGTAGAGAATACTCTATTGGACTTGCAATCTCAAAAGAAGAAGAAAATCACAAAATTACTTTTTGTCCAGGAAACGGAGCTACAGAAAATATAGGTAGCAATATTAATATAAAAGATTATAAAGAACTAGCTTCTTGGGCAAAGAATAACAATATAGACCTTACAATAGTAGGTCCAGAACAGCCACTTGTAGATGGTGTAGTAGATATATTTAAAGAACAAGGGTTAACTATCTTTGGACCAAGTGCAAAAGCTGCACAGCTTGAAGGTAGCAAAGTATATATGAAAAATATACTTAAGAAGTATAATATTCCAACAGCCGCATTTATTGAAACAGCTTCAAAAGAGGAAGCTTATAATTTTATAGACACTATGACAAGAACACCTATTGTAGTTAAAGCAGATGGATTATGTGCAGGAAAAGGTGTAATAATTGCACTTTCAAAAGAAGAAGCTAAAGATGCTGTAAGTGGTATGCTTAGTGGTGAAAGTTTTGGAGATGCTGGTGCTAAAGTTGTAGTAGAAGAGTATTTGGATGGTTATGAACTTTCTATTTTTGCTATTTGTGATGGAGATAATTATGTTGTATTACCAGCAGCTCAAGATCATAAAAGAGTAGGGGATGGTGATACAGGTCCAAATACAGGGGGAATGGGTGCTTATGCCCCAACTCCACTTGTCAACGATGATATTTATAAAAAAGTTGAAGAGCGAGTTATTAAGCCTACATTAGAGGGTATGAAAAAAGAAGGAGCACCTTTTGAGGGTGTTTTATTTATAGGTGTTATGGTTGTTGATGATGAGCCTATTATTTTAGAGTACAATGTAAGATTTGGAGATCCTGAGTGTGAAATACTTATGCCACTTCTTGAAACTCCTGTTTCTGAACTTTTTTATAAAGGTGCTACAAAACAACTTGATAAATTAGATATTAAAATTAAAAATCAATATGGTGTTGCTGTTGTGATGGCTAGTGGAAATTACCCTTATGGAAGTAGCGAACCAGCAGAAATTATTGTAGATGATATTCATGATGAAATATTAAAAGAAAACTCTCATATATCATATGCAGGTGTTACAAAAGATGGTGATACTCTTTTAGCAACTGGGGGTAGAGTACTTCTTTGTGTAGGTTTTGGAGATGATATTCAAACTGCTAGAGATAGAGCATATGCACTTTGTGGACAAGTTCATTTTGCTGGTAAAAAGTGTAGAACTGATATCGCTTATCAAGCTTTAAAGTAAGATTATAATAATGGAAGAAAATCAAGTGGATACAGATAATTTACAATTAGCTTCTATGGGCTCAAGAGTAAAGGCTTTTATTATCGATGACTTATCTATCACATTATTGGTATTATTACTTTTATGGGATAGTGTAAAAGCTTCAAATGGTGATTTTATAGCTATTATGACTATAATGAATAGTGCTTTTTTTCAAATAGTTATTATAAAATTCATATATCAAACTTTTTTTATATGGTATTATGGAGCTACAATTGGCAAACTCGTAGCTAAAATAAAAGTA
>JGI997J19993_1000153_pt1 | contig 24353 bp, 23 predicted proteins | sample Etolagbewater25m_FD_19993 | JGI IMG/M metagenome (IMG submission 19993)
TGAGCATAATAAACAACTTCCCCATAAACTAGAACATTTTGGCTTTGGTTGGTTAGTGCCTATCTTCTTTGTTTGGGTTGGAACATCATTTCAATTAGAATCGTTATTTATGGAAAATCTTATCTATACAGCTTTAATTATAACTTTTGGAATGATACTTATTAGGGTGTTAAGCTCTTTATTGTTTATTAAAGATGTTGGGCTTACCTCTTCTTTACTTTTAGCACTTTCACACTCTATGCCACTTACTTTACTTATCGCAGTTGCTACTTTGGCATTTCAAAATCAAAGTATTAGTCAGTTTTATTATTATGCTTTTATCTTAAGTGCTATATTTGAAGTGATAATTTCTATGATTCTTATACGATTGATTGCAAAAATAAAATCTGATATATAAATATTTATATATTCTTATTTTATTTTAACTATTTTTATGAAGCTATTTTTATTGTCAACAAATTCTTTATATTTTGAAACATTATCTCTAAGTTCAATAACAACTCTAAAAAAATTCTTTTCCATATGAGTTCCTACTGCAAATGATTTAAAGTCTTTACTCTCTTTTAATATTTTTCTTACAGTATAAAAACTTTCAGTTCCTCTAAAATCAAATAAAAACTTCTTTTGATCTACTAAAATATCTTGATTTACTAGTTTATATCTTTTATCAATATAAACTTCTAATCCTTCTTGTGATATTTGAATTTTCACAAAGGGTAAAATTTGATATGTATCTTTTTTAACTATTATTTTATGTTCTACTTTAGGCTCTACAACTTTTATCATTTGAGNTGCTGTTTTTTGCTCTTGAAGTCTTTTCTCTTTTTCTATTTGTAATTGTTGTTTTAATATTTCTGCTTGCTTTTGAGCTTCTTGTTCAGCAACTAACTCTAACTCTTTTTTTCTTTTTAGTTCTGCTTGCATCTGTATTTGTTTTTCTTGTTCAACTTTTTTTACATATTCATCTTGTTTTTCAAAAAAAGTATCTGTTGGTTCAAAAGGGTTCATTCTAGCAGATAAGTTAGTAGCTAATAATACTGTAAATATACATAGTAATGATTTTTTCATAATTCTTCAGGCTCCAAGTTTTTAAGTTCAAAATATTTTTTTTGTAACATTGCATTTTCATACTGTAACATTTTTATATCTTTTTGCAATTTTATTTTTCTATCCTGTAAATTTGAGTAAACTTCATAAGAATTTTTACCATAAAAAAGTAAGTTCGCTATATAATAAGCTAATACAAATGTAAATAGAATTAAAAAAGTTGATATAAGTATAAACTTTTTGTTGCTATTTGCCATTTGTATCGTGTTATCTACTTCTTATTAAAAGGTTGTTTCCCTAAATACTCACTATAACCAATCTCTGCACCAATCTCTAAAAGTCTGTTATATTTAGCGATTCTATCACTTCTAGCTGTACTTCCAGTTTTAATTTGACCACAATTTAATGCAACTGCAAAATCAGCTATAAACGCATCTTCAGACTCACCACTTCTGTGTGACATCACACAATTATAGTTATTTCTTTGTGCTAGTCTAATTGTAAGCATTGTTTCACTTACTGAACCAATTTGATTTGGTTTAATTAAAATAGAGTTTGCTATACCTTTTTGAATACCTTGTGCTAAAATGTTTGCATTTGTAACAAATAAATCATCACCTACTAATTGAATCTTATCTCCAAGCTTCTCTGTCATAAGTTTAAATCCATCCCAGTCATCTTCACTTAAACCATCTTCAATTGAAATAATTGGATATTTATTACATAAATCAACATAATACTCAACAAGTTCAGCACTTGTTAATTCTCTGTTTTCAGATTTTAATACATATAAACCTTTGTCATTAACAAGCTCTGATGCTGCAACATCCATAGCTATACAAATTTGTTCACCAGCTTTATATCCAGCTTTTTCTATAGCTTCCATAATTACTTGGATTGGTTCTTCATTTGATTTTAAATTTGGTGCAAATCCACCCTCATCACCAACAGCAGTAGACTCACCCATACCATCAATAATTTTTTTAAGATGGTGATACACTTCAGCAGATGCTCTTAATGCTTCATTAAAGTTTTCAAAACCTACAGGCATAATCATATATTCTTGAAAATCTACTGAGTTGTTTGCATGCTCTCCACCATTGATAATATTTAACATAGGAACAGGCATAGTCATAGCATTTGCTCCACCTAAGTATCTGTATAAAGGTATTTTCAAACTAGTTGCTGCTGCTCTTGCTGTTGCCATAGATACACCAAGAACTGCATTTGCTCCAAGGTTAGCATAATTATCAGTTCCATCAATATCTTTCATAGTTGCATCAACTTCTGCTTGATTAAAAGGACTTAATCCAACAAGTTCATTTGATATAAGGTTATTTACATTTTCAACTGCTTTTAAAACACCCTTACCCATATATCTTTCATCACCATCTCTAAGTTCTAACGCTTCTCTTTTCCCTGTACTAGCACCACTTGGAACTATTGCACTTCCTTTTGAACCATCACTTAGTATCACAGTAGCTCTAACTGTAGGGTTACCTCTACTATCCATAACTTCATCAGCATATACATTATCAATATAAACCATTTATAATATTCCTTTTAATCATAATTTTTTATATATTATGATAGCCTATTTTTACTTAATAGCAAATCAACTTTATTTAATATCAATTGAATAAATATATGATAAAATCAAAATTCTAAATAATTTACAATATATCTATAATAAAATATTTGAGGCTTTATTTTAAAAATATTGCAAAATGCAATATTTTTTAGAAGATTAAAAAAAACTAGATATACTTCCATATATAAAAAATTAATTGAGGAAAAATTATGAATGATCAGCAAAAAAATGCACTTGACTTAGCTATAAAACAAATGGATAAAGCTTTTGGAAAAGGTACCTTAATAAGATTAGGTGACAAACCTGTTGTAGAGATGGAAGCAATTAGTACAGGTTCATTAGGTTTAGATTTAGGATTAGGTGTTGGTGGTTTACCACAAGGAAGAGTAATAGAAATTTATGGACCTGAAAGTTCAGGTAAAACTACTTTAACACTTCATGCTATTGCAGAATGTCAAAAAGCAGGTGGTGTTTGTGCTTTTATTGATGCAGAACATGCACTAGATACAGCGTATGCAAAAAACCTTGGTGTTGATATTGACAATCTATTAGTTTCACAACCTGATTACGGAGAACAAGCTTTAGAGATTTTAGAAACACTTGTGAGAAGTGGAGCAGTTGATTTAATTGTTGTAGATTCAGTTGCTGCACTTACTCCAAAAGTAGAGATTGATGGAGATATGGATGACCAACAAGTTGGTGTTCAAGCTAGATTGATGTCTAAAGCACTTAGAAAAATTACTGGAATTATGCATAAAATGAATACTACAGTTATATTTATCAACCAAATTCGTATGAAAATAGGTATGACAGGATATGGTAGTCCTGAAACTACTACAGGTGGAAATGCATTGAAATTTTATAGTTCTGTAAGACTTGATATTAGAAGAATTGCTTCTTTAAAACAAGGTGAAGAGGTTATAGGAAATAGAACAAAGGTAAAAGTTGTAAAAAATAAAGTTGCTCCTCCTTTTAAAGTAGTAGAATTTGACATTATGTTTGGTTCAGGTATTTCAAAAACAGGTGAACTTATTGATTATGGTGTAAAAATGGATATAATAGATAAAGCTGGTGCTTGGTTTAGTTACAATGATAGTAAAATAGGACAAGGGAAAGAAAATAGTAAACAATTTTTAATAGATAACCCAGAAATTGCAAAAGAGATTGAAGAAAAGATTCTTGAAGCAATGGGGATAAAATCACCAGAAGAAACAGCTAAAGAAGAGAAATAAAAATATAAAACAAAGACTTTAGATAAAATAACTAAAGTCTTTGATACTAGCAGAATATTTTCTCAATAAATAAAGCCACCTAATAAATCCCTAAGTTTAATTTCAGTATAATCCAAAACTTTTTTCGAAAAAATACCTTTTCGAGATTAGGTAGTATCTAAAATAGTTATTACTATTTTAATTATAGAGAAGACTGAACAATAAGGTATAAGTAAAGTTGTTCTAACCAAATTATATAAAGGAAAACAATGCCTACAATCAATCAATTGATTAGAAAAGAGCGAAAGAAACAGATTGAAAAATCAAAATCTCCAGCACTTGAAAAATGTCCACAAAGAAGAGGAGTATGTACAAGAGTATATACAACAACACCTAAAAAACCTAACTCGGCTTTAAGAAAAGTTGCAAAAGTTAGATTAACTACTGGATTTGAAGTTATTTCATACATCGGTGGTGAGGGTCACAACCTACAAGAGCACTCTATTGTTCTAGTAAGAGGTGGTAGAATCAAGGATTTACCTGGGGTTAAATACCATATCGTTCGTGGTGCTTTAGATACAGCTGGTGTTGCAAACAGAACTGTTGCAAGATCTAAATATGGTACTAAGAAACCAAAGAAATAAGTAGAAGGATTAGAAAATGAGAAGAAGAAAAGCTCCCGTTAGAGAAGTAATGGCTGATCCTATTTACAATAGTAAATTGATCACAAAATTCATAAATGCAGTTATGTTAGATGGTAAAAAATCTATAGCTCAAAAAATTATGTATGGTGCAATAGCAAACCTTGATGCAAGAGGTGAAGAATCAGGATTTGATATCTTTGAAAGAGCTATTGAAAATGTAAAACCGCTTTTAGAAGTAAAATCTAGAAGAGTTGGTGGTGCTACTTATCAAGTTCCAGTTGAAGTTAGACCTGTAAGAAGACAAACTTTAGCATTAAGATGGATTGTTGATATGGCGAGAAAAAGAAATGAAAGAACTTCTGTTGAAAGATTAGCAAACGAACTTTTTGAAGCTGCAAATGAAAGAGGAAACTCATTCAAGAAAAAAGAAGATATGCATAGAATGGCTGAAGCAAATAAAGCTTTTGCTCATTACAGATGGTAGGAAATTAAAATGGCAAGAAAAACACCACTTAGCAGAGTTAGAAATATTGGTATTGCAGCACATATTGATGCTGGTAAAACAACTACTACTGAAAGAATTTTATTCTATACCGGTGTATCACATAAAATTGGTGAGGTACATGATGGTGCAGCAACAATGGACTGGATGGAACAAGAGCAAGAAAGAGGTATTACAATTACTTCTGCTGCTACAACTTGTCATTGGAATCACCCAAAAACAAATGACCAACTACAAATAAACATCATTGACACTCCGGGTCACGTTGACTTTACAATTGAAGTTGAGAGATCTATGAGGGTTCTTGATGGTGCTGTTGCTGTATTCTGTTCAGTTGGTGGGGTTCAACCACAATCTGAAACAGTTTGGAGACAAGCAAATAAATATAGAGTACCAAGAATGATATTCGTTAATAAAATGGATAGAACTGGTGCAGATTTCTTTATGGTTGAGCAACAAGTAAATGAGAGATTAAAATCAAATGCTGTTCCAATTCAAATACCTATTGGTGCAGAAGAAAACTTCCAAGGTGTAGTTGATTTAGTTCAAATGAAAGCTATCGTTTGGGATGAAGATGCTGCAATGGGTTCTAGCTACCATGTAGAAGATATCCCTGCTGATTTACAAGAGATGGCAGAAGAGTATAGAGAAAAAATGGTTGAAGCAGCTGCTGAATCTGATGACGCATTAATGGAAAAATACTTTGAAGAGGGTGAATTAAGCGAAGAAGAGATTGTTGCTGGTCTTAAAGCTGGTTGTTTAGCAATGAAGCTTACTCCAATGACTTGTGGTACTGCATTTAAAAACAAAGGTGTTCAAACATTACTTGATGCTGTTGCTATGTATATGCCTTCACCATTAGAAGTTGAAGATATCAAAGGTGAAACTCAAGAAGGTGAACCTGTGATTGTTCCATCTACAGATGAAGGTGAAGTTGCTGGTCTTGCATTTAAAATTATGACAGATCCATTTGTTGGACAACTTACTTTTACAAGAATTTATAGAGGGATTTTAGAATCAGGTACTTATGTACTTAACTCTACAAAAATGAAAAAAGAAAGAATTGGAAGACTTCTTAAAATGCATTCAAATAATAGAGAAGAAGTATCTCAATTATATGCTGGTGAAATTGGTGCTGTTGTTGGTCTTAAAACAACAATTACTGGTGATACACTTGCTTCTGAAAAAGATCCAGTTATCTTAGAAAGAATGGATTTCCCAGAACCAGTTATCTCTGTTGCAGTTGAGCCAAAAACAAAAGCTGACCAAGAAAAAATGGGTAATGCTTTAGGAAAACTTGCACAAGAAGATCCATCATTTAGAGTTGAAACAGATGAAGAATCTGGTCAAACTATTATTTCAGGAATGGGTGAGTTACACCTTGAAATTCTTGTAGATAGAATGAAAAGAGAATTTAATGTTGAAGCTGAAGTTGGTGCGCCTCAAGTTGCTTACAGAGAAACAATTAAATCTGCTGTTGATCAAGAATACAAATACGCTAAACAATCTGGTGGTAAAGGTCAATACGGTCATGTATACTTAAAAATTGAGCCTATGACTGCAGAAGAAACAAACGAAGAAGGTTTTGAATTCATCAATGAAATCAAAGGTGGAGCTATTCCAAAAGAATATATTCCTGCAGTTGAAAAAGGTTGTAAAGAAACAATGCTTGGTGGTGTACTTGCTGGTTATCCACTTGTTGATATTAGAGTTACTTGTTATGATGGTTCTTACCATGATGTGGATTCTTCTGAGATGGCATTTAAACTTGCTGCTTCTATGGGATTTAAAGCTGGTTGTAGACAAGCAGCTGCACAAGCTTGTATCCTAGAGCCTATGATGAGAGTTGAAATTGAAACTCCTGAAGAGTATATGGGTGATGTAATTGGAGATTGTAATAAAAGAAGAGGACTAGTTCAATCTATGGATGATAGAGCTGGTGTTAAACTTGTTGTTGCTTTAGTTCCATTATCTGAAATGTTCGGATACTCAACAGACCTTAGATCTATGTCTCAAGGTAGAGCTACATATTCTATGATTTTTGATCAATATATGGAAGTTCCAAAAAATGTTGCTGATGAGATCATGAAAAAGAGAAATGGTTAAAACCGTATAAAAAGAGTGAACAGTTTCACTCTTTTAGGTTTTAACGATATTTTGTTGTGCAAAAGAAATCTACGATTTCGTTTTTGCACCAAAATAGCCGTATAATCCGTTCTTTAGAATCAAATTCTACTAATTATTCTTTAAAATTATTCAAATGAAAAACTTACTAATACTAACACTACTAATAACCCTGTCACAAGCACAAAAATTCAAGTATAGAGAATTTAAAAATGTCGAAAATTTCTATTCTTCAATTACAAATGATGTAATACAACTCTCAGTAAAATACCACACCCCACCAGCAGTTATACTGGCTATTGCAGGACTTGAGTCTGGATATGGAAGTGGTTATGTTTCACAAATTACAGGGAATATTTTAAGTCTTGGTGCAAATAGAAATGACATTCAATTACCTGCTTTAAATATCCCTTATTGTAAAACAGATAAAAACAAAAAAGCACTGTTTGACCCAAAAGAGCAAAAACAATGCAAAGAACTTATTTGGAAACAAAGACCTAAAAGCCTCAAAAAAGATTATAGACCAAAACAAATAGCTGGTAGTAAATCAAACCTTGAGTTTTTTAAATATAATCCCAAAGAATTTAAAAAAGCAAAACTTCAAGCAGTAGATGACTTTCTTACTATTTGGTTAAATAAGAATCATAAATATGCACCATTTAGAGAAACAAAACAATGGCTTGATGCTAAAGTACAAAAAGAAGGTATAGATACACTCTTTACACTTGAAACAAATCTTGAGTTTGCCTCAAAAATAGGTGGAAAAGATAACTCTTTTAACTATAGAGAAACTTGGCCTAAAAAAGTAAAATATATTTTACAAAAAGCAGGTCTGAATCAACTTTGTTCTAATATTTATTATAAAAAAGTTCCTTTTAATACAGCTTGGAAACAACATTAACCTATCGTTTTCTATAACTCAAAGCTTCTATAATATGCTCTTTTTGTATGAGTTCACTATTATTTAAATCAGCTATTGTTCTACCAACTTTTAAAACTTTATTTACAGCTCGAAAAGAGAGGGTAAATTTTTCTATCGAAATATCTAATATATTCTGTGCATCACTACTTAATATACAATATTTTTTAATATCTTTGTCTGATAGTTTTCCATTTAATTCCTCTTGCCCTCGAAGTTTTTGTATTTTAAAAGCTTCTATTACTTTATAATGTAACTCTTGGGAAGAGATATCAGTACTATCCTCTTTAGTTACTTCATTCATAGTTACATACAAATCAATTCTATCTAAAAAAGGTTCAGATATTTTATTTTTGTATCTTTGTATCTCTACATCATTACATCTGCAAAGTTTACTTTGTGAAAGTAAATTACCACAGGGACAAGGATTCATCGCACAAACAAATAAAAATTTGGTTGGATACTTTATTTTACTATTCACCCTTGAAATTGATATAGTATAGTCTTCCAAAGGCTCCCTCATAGCTTCTAAAACTATTTTAGAAAAATGAGGTAATTCATCAAAAAAAAGCAAACCATGATTTGACAAAGCTACTTCACCTATTTGTGTTCCTCCCACTACTGAGGCCAAGGTTGAACTTTGGTGTGGGGCATTAAATGTTCTTTGTGGTATAAAGCTAGGTTGTTTCGCTTGTAGTGACTCCATCTTTGCTATATCTAATATTTGTTCTAAATCCATAGGTGTAGTAATATATTGCAATCTTTTTGCAATCATACTCTTTCCACAACCAGGACTACCCTCAAACAGTATATTATGATCTCCAGCAGCACTTAATAATGCAGCTTTTTTTGCGATCTTTTGCCCTTTAACTTCATTAAAATCTTGTTCATAGTTTTTGACATAAAAATACTTTTTATTCTTGATATCTAAAAAGTCATATTCAAAAGATTTATTTGTTACTTTATATCGCTCTTTATCTTGGGTTTGAAAAAATTCTATAGCTTGGGCTAAACTTTCTACACTATAAATATTTATATTTGGTATTCTTGATATTTTATCAATAGATTCTTTTGGGATAAGTACATTTTTAATTTTTCCTTGCCGAACTAAAGATAAAATCAAAACAAAAATAGATTTTGTATCTTTAAGCTTTCCATTTAAACCAAGCTCACCAAACACATAAAAATCATTCATATCTATTTTTGTCTCTTGTAGTGCAATAAGTAATGCAATAGGTAAATCTATATGACTCCCTTTTTTCGCTAATTCAGAGGGAGAGAGATTGACAGTGATTCTTTTTGGAGGGAATTTAAAATCATTTGTTATAAGAGAAGATTTAATTCTCTCTTTTGACTCTTGAATAGAAGTATTTGCCATACCAACAATACTGAAACTTGGCAGCCCTTTGGTGAAAGTAGATTCCACATCTATGCTAAGTGCATCTATTCCATCCATTGAAGCAGATTTTAATGTTTTCATAATATTTCCTCTTATAGTTATAAAAAGATTCTACTATAAAAATAAATGTTATTCTCATAACATTACAATATGCAATCTTATATAATTACAATTTCCAATTCTAAATTTATATCAAACTGTTTTTTTACTCTCTCTTTTGCCATTTTGATTAATTGTATCGCTTCATCAAATGTACCCTCACCCAAGTTTACCAAAAAATTTGCATGTTGAGAACTAAAAGCCATATCTCCTATTGTATAACCTTTGAGTCCAACTTGTTCTAGTAAGTACCCTGCACTATTATCCTTCGGATTTTTAAAACAACTTCCTGCACTTGGAAGGTTTGGTTGGTTATCTCGCATTTGATTGAACATCTTTTGAAGCTCTTTATCATAACCTTTTTCCATATTAAAAGTTATTTCAAAAATAATACCATCTATATTTGTTTCTCTATAGCTATGAGGAATATCTTTTTTTAATATCTCACCGTCTTGTGTTTTTATAGAATATAAATGGTTAAATATTTCCCACTGTTTCAATCCTGCATTCATTTTTACTAAACCACCCATATTTCCAGGTAATTTTGCCAAAAGTTCAAAGTGTGCTATATCATTTTTTTTACAATATGTAAGTAATTTACCACTAGAGGTAGCAGCTCCAACTATAAGCTTATCACCTTTTTGTCTTATATAGTCAAACTCTTCACCAAGGATTGCCAAAAGTGGTGGTCTATTTGAAATCATAATATTATTACCACGCCCTAAAATAGTATATTCTGAATAGTCCCCTATCTCTTGGATAACTTTAACTTGCTGTTCGTTACCTATATGAATAGAGGTATATTTTTTAAAATTTATTTTTTTTAACATTTTGAATTATAACATTTTATAAATAAACAACCTTACAATAAAAAAAGGTTAAGAATCTCTCCTTAACCTTTTTTATTATCATGATTCTATTAATATTTATCTGAGATATCTATATCAATACCTTGTTTTAAAAGTTCTGATTGTCTTGGTCTTAAATAGTCCAAAAATGTATCATGATACACATAATGTTCACCACTTACATATCGAAATAATTCTTTAAAATGAAATCCATATAAAAGTGCATCAATTCTCGCTATCTCATCATGTTTGTTAAACAATACAATTCCAGGTCTATAATCTAAAACCATATCTTTTGCCCACTGTTTTGGTGTAGTTGTTTTTCCAGCTGGTGTAATAATTTTTTCTTCTGAATTTGCATCATACCGTACTACTGTAAATTTACTCATCTCCTCTTGTACATCTTTGTTTTTAAGTGTAGTATTATGTAAATATCCACATTGAGTACAACTTCCATCTTCAAAGATTACTGCAAGTGGAGTGTTTATTTTTGATAAATCTTTAATATCTTTAAACATTGGATTATCTTGTAAAGTATATAAAGTTTTATTCTTCACTTTTTCCACATATTGTGTCAATGTCATATTTTTATACTCTTTGTTTTTAACATAATCTAAAATATATTTAAAGTTTTCTGGTGATCTATATCCATTAATTCTTACAACTATATTGTTATCTTGGTCAAGAAAAAGAATAGTTGGAGTATATTGTACTTTTAAATGTTGTGCATACTCTTTTTCTGTCATTGTTGTATCTTCATTAATAGCTATCTCTTTTGCACCCTTAATATCTATAGCAATTACATCAAAATTATCTTTAATATATGGTTGTAGTTTTGCACCCTCTTCAAAATTTTCTTTTAACATTTTTGTACAATAAGGACAAAATTTTAAACTCATAAAAAGTACCACATGCTTGTCAGACTCTTTTGCCTCTTCTACATCTTCACCCATATCTAAAAAGCTTTGCTTAAACCACTCTGGCATCGCATGATCACTACCACCTGTAACCTTACCTGCACCATTTAAGTTTGTAAGCATCAACAATACTACAAATAAAATACTAACAATTTTATAACTTTTACTCTCCATAAATCTCTCCCTTTTTTGTATAAGAATTTCAAATAAAAAGTTTAGCAAGTTAAGATTAATAAATAGTTAATGGGAAAAATAAAAAAGAAATAATTATTATAAGAAATTGTAAAGTATTAAGAGTTTCGTAACTCTTGATACTCTTGTGGGATAAGATAGTCTTGTGACTTGATAAGTTCATCATAAAACCCATGCTCAAATCCTAAACTATACAGTTTATTTAGTGCCTTGTATTGTAGGTCACTTAACTCTATAGAATCATCATTAGCATACAATCCTAGATAAGTTTGAAGTGTATCATGGTCAACTCTTATTAAATCACGCTCTAAAAGCATTTTTGATAAAAGTAACTTATTGTCATTAGCTACTTTAACAGCTTTGATCAATGTGTTTTCATAATCTATTGCTTTATTTAAAGGGATACTTCTTCGTAAACACATACCACCTAAAGGAAGTGGTAACTCTTTTCCAGCTAACTCTTGCCATATATCCCAAAGCTCACGCTCTACTTCTAACTTTTCATCATAAGTTAAAATAGATTCATGGATTAAAACACCTGCATCAACCACTCCATCAAGTACAGCTTGCTCTATCTCTAAAAAGTTCATATACGTGATTCTTGCATTAGGATATTTTATCTTAAAAAGTAAAGCATTTGTAGTATATTTTCCACTTAAAGCTACTTTAAAATTTCTTTTAAGTTCTTTACCTTTCAGTTTTACTAGCTTAGGTCCATAACCATCACCAAAACTTACAGCAGTTCTCAAAAGTGCAAAGTCATCTTTCACAAAAGGATAAAGAGCAAAACTAATTGCACATATATCATACTCACCTCTAAGTGTAGCTTGATTTAAAGTCTCAATATCTAGTGCTAGATTATCAAACTGTGTATCCTTTAAAGTAACCCATCCAAACTTAATAGCATAGTACATAAAAATATCATCTGCGTCTGGTGAGTGGGCTACTGTTATATTATTCAAAATTATCCTTTATTATGATTCTATTTTACTTAAATCTTCAAGTGTAGTTATATTTGCTGCAAGTTTGTTGTTTACTTCTAAAAATTCTAATTCTGGTACACTATCAGCAACTACTCCTGCACCTGCTTGAAATACAACTGTGTCATCTTTTATCATAGTTGTTCGTATAGTTATCGCACTATCCATATTTCCATCAAATCCAAAATATGCAATACTTCCACTATAAAAACTTCTTTTCAGTTTTTCAAACTGTGCTATAAGTTCCATAGCTCGAATTTTAGGTGCACCTGTCATAGTACCTGCTGTAAATGTTGCTGCAAATAGATCAAACATATCGTATTTTTCATCTATAATAGCTTCTACATCAGAAACCATATGCATAACATGAGAATATCTTTCAACTCTCATCTTATCAGTTACTTCCACTGTTCCACTTTTAGCAACTCTTCCCACATCATTTCTTCCTAAATCTATCAGCATAACATGTTCAGCAACCTCTTTAGGATCATTAAGCATCTCTTGCTCCATAGCTTCATCTTTTGCTATAGTTTTTCCTCTTTTTCTAGTTCCGGCAATTGGTCTTAAAAGTATTCTATCATCTGTTAATCGAACCATAACTTCAGGACTACTTCCAGCGATACAAAACTCTTCATACTCTAATAAAAAGAGATAAGGACTTGGATTTTTACTTCTTAAGGCTCTATAGAAACTTAAATTATCAATTTTAGCTTCTCTTGTATATCTGTTTGTCATAAGGATTTGAAAAACATCACCATTTCGTATCATCTCTTTAGACTTTGAAATCATCTCAAAAAACTCTTCTTTTGTATGTGCGAAGTGTCCCTCGTCTAATAGTTCAACTTTTTTTAAAGGTGTATATTCAAATGGCTCACTTAATTTTTGCTCTATTATTTGAATATAAGAATACATACTTTCCATTGAAGTAATAATTGTTAGCTGTGAAGTTTTGTGAGAATATACCAATACTATTTTTGGACGAATCAAATCACAATCTGCTATATGAAATTCATCTTTAAGTTCTGACATAGATTTTTGTAATACAGGTTCAAATGTTGAGACCATATCATAACCCATATTTCCAATAAAACCATCTATAAGACCAATCCCTAACTCTTTTCCTTTTTGTTTGTATGATTCTTTATCAAGCTTTTTATAATAATCTTTTAAAAATATAAAAGGATTTTTGTCTATCTCTTGAATAGTATTTTCTTCATTTTTATAAAAACTTTTATTCTCTTTATGCCAAACTCTTTCTCTATCTCCTACAAAAATATAGCTAAAATTTCCATCATCACTATTCACAACCGATTCAAAAAGAAAAGTTATCTCATCAGAGAAAATCTCTTTTACTTTTTGATAAATAGATACAGGAGTAAACTGATCTAAAAATATTGTTTTATCATAAAAAGTCATATATCTTTATATCCTAAAATTTTAATATATAAGCATTTTTATTATTAAAATCTTTTTTAACTTTATCTAAATCTTTCAATGCTATATCTTTTGTTGGGTAAGCCCCTATTAATACTTTATTATAAACAGTACCTTTTATTGTCATTTGATGTACATTATAGTTATAACCTTTTGCAACTATCTTATCTAATAGTTGTTTACTTGGTTCTTTTGTAAATGCACCTATTTGTATATAATATCCAGCAACTGTTGCACTTTTCGTTGTAAGTGGCTTTGTTACTGTTGATACTACAGGTTTTAGCTCTTTTTTTACAATTGGAGTAGGTTTTGGAACAATTTTTTTCTCTACTACTTTAGGTTTTACTGCTACAGGTGTAACTACTTTTTGTGTTGCCTCTTTATCTAATCCAAAAAGATCTCTTTTTGGTTCAGATACTGTTTTTGGTTTATCAATCACAAGTGGAGTATCTGTTGCTGGTTGAGCTGGTATTTCTATCTCATTTATATTGTTTTGTGCTGTTTGATCTAGTTTTTTTGCCTCTTCTAAAGCATTATTTTTATCTATTACTTTTTGATACTCTTCATTTGTATCAATTTTATCCAATATTTTATCTGTAACTAATTCGTTTGTTTCTGGATTTAAATTTTCCATTTTTTCTTTTGTATCATTATTTGAGACAAGTCTTATTACTAATATTGTAATGATAAAAATCAAAACTAAACCAAGACCTAAAAGTATATATCTTTTTTTATTTTTATTTGGATCTTCAGGTTCAAGCATCAAATCTTGAATAACATTCTTTTCCTCTTCAGGTTGTTCATAAGGGTTTTTAGCATCAGAAGATAGATTAACAAAAGCAGAATCATCTTTTTCATAACTTGTTTTTTTCATCACTGATTCTCTTTTTAATGCTTCAAGTCTTTTTTGTTCTTGTATTAATCTTTCTTTATCTTGCTCTAGACTAACATTTCTTAAAAATTCTTTTCCATCTACTTCCATAGTATCCCCCTTAATATTACTAATATTTTAAAATATTAGTAAGTTGGTTGTGTATAAACAACAAAGTTTTTTGCTAACTCTTCTAACTCTTTTTTAACTGTTTGTTGTAATTGTACATTCTCAATATCATCTAAAACATCTGCTATTTTATTTGCTATTAAATCAAACTCTTTCTCTTTCATCCCTCTTGCAGTTAAAGCTGGAGATCCTATTCTTATACCTGAAGTTACAAATGGACTTCTTGTTTCACCTGGAACTGTATTTTTATTTACAGTGATTCCTGCATTTCCAAGCGCTGCATCTGCATCTTTTCCTGAAAATTCTTTATTTAGAAAACTTACAAGCACAAGATGATTATCTGTACCATCACTTACTAAATCATATCCTCTTTTTACTAATACTTCACCAAGTACTTTTGCATTAGCTTTTACTTGTTTTGCGTATTCTTTCCAAGATGGGTCTAAAATCTCTTTAAATGCCACAGCTTTTGCAGCTATCACATGTACAAGTGGTCCACCTTGTAATCCTGGGAAAATTGCGCTATTTATTTTTTTAGCAATATCTTCATCATTACACATAATCATACCACCTCTTGGTCCTCTTAGTGTTTTATGTGTAGTTGTTGTTACAATATCAGCATAGGGGAAAGGTGACATATGCTCACCAGCTGCAACTAAACCTGCAATATGTGCAATATCAGCAAAAAGTAACGCACCAACTGCATCTGCAATTTCTCTAAATTTTTTAAAGTCAATCTCTCTTGCATATGCACTAGCACCACAAACAATAATTTTTGGTTGAGTGATTTTTGCTATATCCATAACTCTATCATAGTTAATTCTTCCATCTAACTCTACTCCATAGTAAAAAGCATGGTAGTTTTTACCAGAAAAAGATGGTTTAGAACCGTGAGTTAAGTGTCCACCATGAGATAAATCCATACCAAGAATCTTATCACCAGCTTTTAAAAGTGCTGCATAAACTGCACCATTTGCTTGACTTCCTGAATGTGGTTGTACATTTGCATAATTACAACCAAAAATTTCACAAGCTCTATCAATAGCTAACTGCTCAACTTGGTCTGCAAATTCACATCCACCATAATATCTTTTATATGGATACCCTTCAGCATACTTATTTGTAAAAACTGAACCCATAGCTTCCATAACTGCAGGACTTGTAAAGTTTTCAGATGCAATCATCTCAAGATGATTTGTTTGTCTCTCTAACTCATTTTCAATCATTCCAAAAACTTCTGCATCTGCAGTTGCCAAATTATTACTACTTAAGAATTCTGTATTTTTACTCATATTATTTCCTTTTTCTTTAATTTATTATTTATTTTCTTCTGTTTCACTATCATCATGCAAGTCTATCTCATTTGCTATTGGTTTCATAGCTGGAAATAAAAGCACATCTCGAATACTGTGTTGATTTGTCAGCATCATTACAAGTCTATCAATTCCTATCCCTTGTCCTGCTGTTGGAGCCATACCGTAAGATAATGCATTTACAAAATCTGCATCCATCTCATGTGCTTCATCATCACCACTATCTTTTGCATCCATTTGCCCTTCAAATCTTTCTAACTGATCAAGTGGATCATTTAACTCACTAAAAGCATTTGCTATCTCTCGTCCTGCAATAAATAACTCAAATCTATCTGTAAGATGTGGTTGTTCATCACTTCTTCTAGCTAAGGGAGAAATTTCCACTGGATACTCTGTAATAAAAGTAGGATTGATAAGTTTTTCTTCAACATATTCGTCAAACATCTCACCTTGAAGTTGTCCTAAAGTCATTTTGTCATTTACATCTACATTGTCTTTTTTTAAGTATGCTATCGCTTTTTCTTTATCAACTGCAACATCAGCTGGAACACCACCAATATCTGTTAATGAAGCGATAAGTGGAATTTCACTAAATTTTGAAAAATCAACTTCTAAATCACCATAAGGTAAAATAGTAGGAAGATTTAAATGGTCAAACAGATATTCAAAATACTCTTTTGTGATTGCTATTAAATCTTTGTATGTTTTATATGCCCAATAAAATTCTATAGAAGTAAACTCTGGATTATGTGTAGCATCCATCCCCTCATTTCTAAAGTTTCTATTGATTTCAAATACTGCTTCAAAACCACCAACAATAAGTCGTTTTAAATATAACTCTGGAGCAATTCTTAAAAATCTATCAACTCCTAATGCATTGTGGTGTGTTGTAAAAGGTTTTGCATTTGCCCCACCAGCTATTGGATGCATCATTGGTGTTTCAACTTCTAAAAAGCCTTTATCTTCAAAGAATCTTCTTGTTAAAGAGATAACTTTACTTCGAATATGAAATGTTTTTTTCACTTCACTATTCATAATAAGGTCAAGATATCTTTGTCTATATCTTAACTCTTTATCTTGAATCCCATGATATTTTTCTGGAAGTGGACTAATAGCTTTTGTTAATATTTTAAAAGCATTTACATGCAGTGACAACTCCCCTTTCCCTGTAACAAAAGGAAATCCAGTAACTTCAACAATATCTCCAACTTCAACAGTTTTTTTGAATACTGTATTATAAAAACCTTCAGGAAGATTATCTCTTGTAACATATACTTGAAGCATACCGCTTTCATCTTCTATTTTAAGAAAAGTAGCTTTTCCCATAAGTCTGAAAAATTTTATTCTTCCTGCTACTGTATAAATTCTATTTTCATCTCTTTTATCTTCTTTTTGCTCAATATCACTATTTACATTGATATATTTTTCTATTGTAGTGTTTCGTTCTGATTTATTACAGTATGGATTAAATCCAGCTTCTCGTAAAACATTCGCTTTTTCTATTCTTTGTTGTATGTATTTATTTTCAAACAATTTTTTACTTTCCTTTTAAATATTTAATTTTGTTGACAATTTTCACAAATACCAAATATTTGCATAGTATGATCAGTTATTTTAAAACCATTTTGTGAAGCAATATCTTCTTGTCTTTTTTCTATATCTTCATCAAAAAACTCAACAATTTTTCCACATGATGTACATATAATATGATCATGGTGTTCTCTTGATACATTACCCTCATATTTTTTCCCATCTTTCCCAAAAGAAATTGAAGAAATAAGATTTACATCTTCTAAAAAATTTAGTGTTCTATAAACAGTAGCTATCCCAATATTTTGCTCAGGATATTTTTCTTTTACAATTCTGTGTACTTCTTCAGCATTAAGATGGTCATCTATATTTAAAAGTATTTGCAGTATTACAGCTCTTTGTTCTGTATATTTCATACCTTTATTTTTTAAAACAACTTTTAAATCTTCTAAAACTGTATTATCAGTTGCCACTTGTAGTTTCCTTCAATTGATCTTTTAACTCTTCTGCTTTTTTCTTCAACTCTTCTTTTGATATCTCTTCTATCGAGTTTTTAGCTGAGTCAACTACATTATCAAATTGTTTTGAAACTTTTTTTTGTACATTTGAAGTATCTAATTTAATAATATAACCTCCAGCTTGAGTTAGAAGAGGGAACATAATACTGTTTTGTAATTTTGGTTGTAAATTATCGTGTAGCATTTTCACTTGTGATACTGCATAAGCAATAATTGCAAATAGTAAAAAGATTTTTCCAGCACCAAATACAAAACCTAAGATTCTGTCAAAAACACCTAATCCACTTGCACTAAATACTTTTTCTAATACTACGCCTAGAATATATGCAATAATCCAAAATATCACTAAAGTAACGATAAAACCTATAAGTAATATCGTACTTTCATTATCAACAGGAATGATTCCATTGATTATATCACCTGTACTTTTTGCGAGTCTTGAAGCTACAAAAACTCCCCCAACAATACCTATAAGCCCAAACAACTCTTTTGTAAGTCCTCTAAAAAGTCCCTTAAGCCCAAGGATCACTATTAACGATAAAACAATAATATCAAACAGATTAATATTTTCCAAAACTTTCCTATTTAGCTACCTTAAATTTTCAAGATTATACCCAAAAATATCTAAGAGAATCTAAAAATAACAATTTAGTTACAAAATATTTCCACATTTTTTTAATATATGTTTTTTAATATTAATTAGATAGAATTGCCAAATGATAAAAAGATACGAAACAAAAAAGATATTTGTTGGGGATGTAGCTATTGGTGGGGATGCGCCTATTAGTGTGCAGTCTATGACATATACAAAAACAAGTAATATTGAAGCTACTGTTGAACAAATAAGACAACTTCATTTTGCTGGGGCTGATATAGTTCGTTTAGCAGTTCCTGATATGGAAGCTGCAAATGCATTAAAAGCTATCAAAGAACAAACAAGCTTACCTATAGTTGCCGATATACATTTTAATTATAAATTAGCATTAGAAGCTGCAAAAGTAGTTGATTGTATCCGTTTTAATCCTGGAAACATAGGAGAACAAGGACGAATAAAAGAGATAGTTAAAGCTTGTAAAGAGAGAAACTTACCTGTAAGAATTGGTGTAAATTGTGGAAGTTTAGAGAGCCAATTTGAAGATAAATACGGACAAACAGCCAAAGGGATGGTAGAATCTGCTATTTATAATATTAAGTTTCTTGAAGATTTAGATTTTACAGATATTAAAATATCTCTAAAAGCAAGTGATGTTCAAAGAACTGTAGAAGCCTATAGAATGTTACGACCTTTAAATAATTATCCATTTCATTTAGGTGTTACAGAAGCTGGTACAGAATTTCACAGTACTGTAAAATCTTCTATTGCATTAGGAACACTACTTCTTGATGGTATTGGAGACACTTTACGAGTCTCTATGACAGGGGAACTTGAGAAAGAGATAGAAGTTGGTCGAGCTATTTTAAAAGATGCAGGGATTGTTAAAGAGGGTCTAAATATCATCTCTTGCCCAACTTGTGGAAGAATTGAAGCTGATTTAGTAAGTGCCGTTAAAGAGGTAGAAGAAGCTACAAAACATATTAAAACACCTTTAAATGTATCTGTAATGGGCTGTGTTGTAAATGCAATAGGTGAAGCTAAAAGTGCAGATGTAGCCATAGCATATGGAAAAGGAAGTGGTTTAATTATAAAAAAAGGGGAAGTTATTGAGAAACTTCCAACGGACCAATTACTGCAAAGATTTTTAGAAGAGGTTGAAAAAGAAACTAAAGATACAAAATAAATAAAGGATACAATTGTTAAGTAAAATTGAATATTTTTCGCAAGATACCATAGACTTTTTAAAGGTCAAACAAAATTTTATTACAGATGAATTCTTGGAGCGTAATATTTTCTCTGAATCCATAGCAAATGAAAATATTTCTAATATCAAGTATACTTACCAGATACTTTTAAATGATTTATGTAATGGTGATCTAAAACAACTCCTTACATCACTTGTAAGATTAACACGATTGTATATTCAAATGGAGATTCCTTATATTGTATTATTAAATGAATTAAACCATTTACAAAGTATATTGATTGAACTTTTTATCAACTATGAAAAAAAAGATAAAATAATTGAAATATATAAACTTTACTCCTTATCTCAAAATAGAGCTGCCAAAGAATATCTCAATATTTATACAATAAATTTAATATCTATATGTAATATTAGACTCTCTAGTATACATGATATGCTTGAAAATTATGTAGTTGAACACTATGTTGAGCATTTAAAATGGCTTATTAATCTAGCACAAAATATAATAGATTCCGATGGAAATTCTTTTCCCCAAACTGACAAAACACTATGCGGATTTGGGAAATGGTTAGCACAAGACGCTAAAAATATAATTCAAAATAATTCAAAACTTAAAGAGTTAGATAAAGTGCATTCTCAACTACACTATATATCTTCTCAAATAAAACATATTTTAATAGTTAATGATAATAATTATGACTATGATATTTTATTAACTTATTTAGAAAAATGTGAACTTCTATCACTTTGTATTGGTACAGAACTTGCGCTAATAGATAATACAATTGTAAATCAAAAAGCTACAAAAGATACACTAACAGGGGCATTAGGAAGAAAAGTTTTAGAACAAATATTCCAAAATCAATATGAAATTTCACTAGCTACTTCATCAAAATTTGTTGTAGCAATGTTTGACCTTGACTTTTTCAAAAAAATAAATGATACTTATGGACATATTGCAGGGGATAAAATGTTACAAGAATTTGTTGCTATTGTAAAGGGACAAATTAGAAACTCTGATATTATTATAAGATATGGGGGAGAAGAATTTATTTTAATATTACCGGCTATTACTACTAAAGATGCCTATACTGTTTTAGAAAAAATACGAATAACATTTGAAAACTTTATTCTAACTTTTGAAAATAATAATATTAATACAACAGTAAGTATTGGTATGATTGAAATTGAAGCTAAAGATAGTTATAATAAGCACTTATTGGAAGAATATATCCATTTAGTGGATACAAAATTATACAAAGCAAAGCAAGATGGAAGAAATAATATTAAAAAATAATTATTGCATAAAGGAGATTTATGAAAATTTTAGCAGTTGATGACTCATCAACAATTAGAGATTTAGTATCACAAACATTATACGCATCTGGATATAATGACTTTGAAACTGCAGAAGATGGGATAGATGCTTTAGAAAGAATAGAAGCAAGTGAAGAAGAATTTGATTTTTTTATAGTTGATATCAATATGCCAAGAATGGATGGATTTGAACTAATTCAAAGAATTCGAGATAAATTTGACTATATGAGTACTCCTATTATGGTTCTTACAACTGAAAGAAGTAATGAGATGAAAAGAAAAGGGAGAGAAGCTGGTGCAACTTCTTGGATTGTAAAACCTTTTGATCAAGAAAAATTCACAAAAGGTATAGAACTTACTTTAGAGTATGTCCAAAGACATGAAACTTTTTAATAGCTCTTTACTATTTTTTGAACTATTTGATAAAGCTTCATAACTGAACTAATCTCACACTTTTCTCTATGTGAGTGTGGAAAATAAATATTTGGTCCAATTGAACATACTTCCATATCGGGATACTTATCTTTAAATATAGCACACTCTAGTCCCGCATGAATAGCATTTAATGTGGCTGTTGGTACAACTTCATGATATATTTTTAAAACATCACGAGTAAAATTACTATGAGTAGGTTTCCATGCAGGATATTTTCCAGAAGTTGAAACTTCAAAACCAAATATCGTCAATAACTCTTCTGTTTCATTCTTAAGATTTTTTAACTCTTCATTATCCATACTTCTAGCACTCAAACTAATTTTTAATCCATTTATAGAGTTTTCTATAATTGCTAAATTTATAGAACTCAATACAACACCTAACTCTTTATCATATCCTCTTATACCATTTGAAAAAGTATATAAAAAGTTTACAATATTTTCATCTAATTTTTTATAATGTTGTGTTGGGGCTTTGACTTTTACTATTTTCATATTTTCATGTGATGGTTTTGGTTCATTATTTGAAACTACAATTGCACGGGCTGCTTTTGGAATAGAATTTATTCTCTCACCACCGCTAATATCAAGTAAGTCACCATCACACTCTTTAATAGTTTTTACTATAAGTTTAAGCGCATTTGGTATATTTTTATCTATATCAACTCCACTATGACCACCATCAAGATTATCAATTGAAATTTCATATAACTCTTTTTTATCTGTGTTTTTAAGATATTCACCTTTATTATTAATAGCAAAAATATCAACTCCCCCAGCACAACCAATACATATCTCACCCTCCGCTTCACTATCAAGATTTAACATTTTTGAAGCTTGTAGTTCAAATGAAATTTCATTTGCCCCAATAAGTCCTATCTCTTCATCACTTGTAAAAAGTAACTCTACATCTGCCTTTTCTTCTATCAAAGCCAACATATAGGCACAGCCAATTCCATTATCAGCACCAAGGGTAGAGTTTTTTGCAGTTAAGTATCCATCTTTTTCTATAACTGTAGGAACTTTTCCATCTTCTAAACATACGATATCATAATGAGACTGCAAACATAAATCTATAACAGTATCTTCTTTGTAACATAATATATTTTTAGCTTCATCTACTTTACACATATAGTCATTTTTTAATGCAAATTCTTTTATATAATTTATAAATGGTTCATGTGTACCACTGCATCTTGGTATTTTTGTTATCTCTTTAAATATTTCTATTACTCTCATACTATTGCCTAAATAATTTTTTTTGATTATAACTTAATCTTGATTACATTAATAATAAATTTACCTTGTAACCAAATAGTAATCAATATTATTTATACTTCCAATGCAAAAAAACAAAAGGACTTTCAAAATGACAATGAAAAAAACTGCAATTGCTCTATTAGCTGCATCTGCTTTAACAGTGTCTCTTAGTGCTAGAGACCAAATTAAAATAGTTGGTTCATCAACTGTTTATCCATTTTCTTCATCAGTTGCTGAAGAACTAGGTGCTACAACTTCATTCCCAACTCCAGTAGTAGAATCAACTGGTTCAGGTGGTGGTATGAAATTATTTTGTGCTGGAAACGATATGAATACTCCAGATATTACAAACGCATCAAGAAGAATGAAAACTAAAGAATTCAAAATGTGTGAAAAAAATGGTGTAACAGATATCACAGAAGCTGTTATTGGTTATGATGGTATTGCAATAGCACAAGCTAAATCAAACAAAGCTATGGCTTTAAGTAAAAAACAACTGGCACTGGCTACAGCTGCTGAAGTACCAAGTAAAGATGGTAAAAAACTTATAGCAAACCCTTATAAAAAATGGTCTGATATAGACGCTTCTTTACCAAATAGAGATATTATTGTATATGGTCCTCCAAAATCTTCTGGAACAAGAGATGCTTTTGAAGAGATGGTACTTCAAGGTACTTTTAAAAAAATGAGCGTATATACTGATCTTTACAAAGCTGATAAAAAAGCAAACAAAAAATATAAAAAATATTCTGTAATTAGAACTGATGGTGCATATGTTCCAAGTGGTGAAAATGACAACTTAATTGTTTCTAAATTAAATAAAAATAAAGAAGCTATTGGTATTTTTGGTTACTCTTTCTTAATGGAAAACCAAGATAAAGTTCAAGGTGCTTCAATTGATGGTTTCTTACCAACACCAGATACAATTGCTTCTCACAAATACCCAATTGCAAGAAGTTTATTTTTCTACATCAAAAATTCACACTCTAAAAATGTACCTGCAATGGCTAAATATGTAGAGATGTTTATGTCTGAAGATATGATTGGTAGTAATGGTATTCTAGGAGAGATTGGTTTAATTGCTCTTCCTGATTCTACAAGAGAAGCTATTAGAAATTCTGTATCTAAAAGAACAAAATTAACTTTAGAAGATTTATCTAAAAAACACTAAAACTATAGTATTAATTAAACACTCCTAATTTTAAAGGTAACTTGAATTTTCAAGTTACCTTTTTTTATGTATTTTACAAGACTTTTTTGATATAATAATAA
>JGI997J19993_1000154_pt1 | contig 24187 bp, 18 predicted proteins | sample Etolagbewater25m_FD_19993 | JGI IMG/M metagenome (IMG submission 19993)
CCATCGCTTTGAGTTTATCTTGATCTAAGTTGCTCATAGTATTTTTCCTTTTTTGGGGATTTTAATATATGAGCGTTTACACAGTTTAATTTACAGGGTCTATGACTCAGAAGGCTTTTTTATTAGTTTTAACTGTTAGTGCTTACCACCGCCTGATCCGTGACCACCCATCGCGTTCATTCCACCGTTAGAACGGCTCTCAACTCTCTTTTCTTCTTTTCTGGGGTCTTTCTCAGACTTTAAACCTTGACCTTTTTGACCCTCTTCGAGTTGATATCGATTTTTAATCTGATTTTGGTATTCATTTTTTTGCTGAGCATGGTCACCTTTTGGAACTTCTGGCCCTACTCTTTTTTGCAATTGAAGATTTTGTTCAACTTGCTCCTGATTTTGCACAAGCGTATCCGCTGATGCAGAAAATGCAGCCATTGACATAAATCCAACTAAAAATAATTGAGTGAGTTTCATTTCTGTATCTCCTTTGATAATCGAATATTCTTTACTCACCCTCAATATAAATGGTATTTTTTCACATGTCAATATTAAATGTAATAATTTACCATTTACATCTGTAGATTTACAAAACCTGAAAGCTAAGCAATATTTAATAAGAGATAAACATGAAACGGTTTATATCGTGATGGGTACTAAAAATTCATCATAAATTAACAAACCGGCATTATTTACTCTGCTCAGAAATATTTTTATTGAATGCATCAACTGGCGTAAATATCCACCCTTCGCTCTCTAAAACCTCTGCAGTAGGTTGTATAATTTGCTCAGGTTGGTTTATTTGCATCCAACCAATCAAAGCACACAATAAAGCATCGTACTTATCCGCATGATTAAAAGGTTCAATCGTTTCGACAATATCTTTGGCTAAGTTGCTAGCACTTGGCTTATCAAACCCAAACGGCTTTAATAGGTTTTTAACCAATGTAGAATGCTTACAGGCTGACGGGTAAGCCTCCAAGGCAAACAAGGTCTTGTTACCGGACCAAATGCCACACTGATGAATATTTGGCGCAAATTTCGCTAACACATGTAAGCCCTTGGTAGCCTGACTGCCAATCATGTCTTTAATCGGCGACAGTGGCTTTAAGCCACCGACAAACAGAACTTGTTCGGTATAACGATACAGATAGTCATTACTAGCAGAATCTTCAATCATAGCCACTGGTTGGCGATTTACCAATAAGTTAATCAACGCATCTGAAAACCCAAGTGGTGTATCAATGGCTAATAAAACAGAATTATTTTGAGTAGAAACGTATTCGGCTTGGCAGAGTTGAAACAACGCCATTATAAAAGCGTGCGGTGTATTCGCCTGATTAATCGTGACACGCAAATTACCGCGCCAAGGCACGCCAACAAGGTTTCGATTGGGATCCAAAATCACCAACGCATCCCGACTGCTGGGATTGCTATCACAATTCCAGCCGCCAACGTCCCAACCGATTATGTAACTTTGTTTATTCATCTATTTACACCTCATCCGTTTCCACTTTAGAAATGATAACGTAATTTAAAATGTAAACCGAAGTGGTGATGAAAGTGACGAAGAAGTTATGCTGTAGATAAGTAGAAGATAACACCATAGAGCGTTTTAAACCGGCCATAAAAGACGGTATTGATTTGAAATTAAAACGCTAAAACGAAAAAAACCCGTAAGGTTATAAAACCTTACGGGTTTTTAGAATATGGTGCCCAGGGCCGGAGTCGAACCGGCACAGTATTTCTACCGGGGGATTTTAAGTCCCCTGCGTCTACCAATTTCGCCACCTGGGCATAGAGATTTGCATCGCCATGCATAAGTAAATCTTTGTTGCATCCATTTAAATTAAATGGAGGCGGAACCCGGAATCGAACCGAGGTAGATGGATTTGCAATCCACTGCATAACCACTTTGCTATTCCGCCATTTGGAGCGGGAAACGAGGATCGAACTCGCGACCCCAACCTTGGCAAGGTTGTGCTCTACCGCTGAGCTATTCCCGCTTGATGGGGCGTATTATAGGGGTTTCACTTTTAAGGTCAAGTTCTTTTATTAAAAGAATTCGTTTTTTTTACACTCTGCCGTTTTTACCCTAATAATAGAAACCAGCAGGCCTGCCTAACTCTATGATTTTGTTGAACGTACTAACTCTGGGTAAGCGGCAACCGTATATTGAATCCATGTGTATGCTGTTAACACGGCTGCAAAGTAGAGCATTGGGAAGCCAAGCTCGCCCCAATTTACTCCCCATAATTCACCACCATAGAGTAACCAGGTTAAGGCGGCTAATTGTGACGCGGTTTTGATTTTACCTAATTTGGATACCGCAACAACATCACGGGCGTTATTTTCAGCCATCCATTCACGCAATGCAGAGATCCCGACTTCACGCATCATAATGACCACCGCAGACAAAATCACCCATATATTGTCGTGGTACTCTGCGGCAACCACAATCAGTGCCGCCGCCACAATCAGTTTGTCAGCAACCGGGTCTAAAAATGCACCTAACTTACTGTCAACGTTTAATTTTCTGGCTAGGTAGCCATCAAACCAGTCGGTAATGGCCGCAACCATAAAGGCCAAGCCTGCCCAAAAACGAGCGTCTTCAATCGGGGCGTAATAACAAATTAAAAATACGGGAATTAAGGCGACCCTAGACCAGGTCATAATCATGGGAATGGATTTAACATTCATAAAAACATGTCACTCTTGTGTGTGCGGGTGAATTATGGAGAAAATTTGCATAATACTATCACGTTTACCTCAGTATTTTAGGATTTCAAGATGATATTTAGCCGATCATTATTACTGTAAATTATAAGGTTCCGTGATAAAAATCGTATATACGTTGTGCTTTATCCTGGCTTATGCCGCTGACTTTACGCAACTCTTGTACCGAGGCACTTTTAACTTCATTCAATCCCCCAAAATGCAGTAATAAGTTTTTACGGGTTTTAGGACCAATGCCTTCAATGTCTTCAAGCGTTGAATGCGTTTGTGCTTTGGTGCGTTTCGCGCGGTGCGAGGTTATAGCAAATCGGTGCGCTTCATCACGAATATGATTGAGTAAATGCAACGCGATATCATCGGCTTCTAAGTCAATGCCATCAGTATTATATGGCGTATACAAAATCTCTAAACCCGCTTTTCGCCCTTCGCCTTTGGCAACTGAAACCAACGGTACCGATTCCAACTCTAGGGTTTTTAATACATCAATCGCTTGGGTTAACTGCCCTTTACCGCCATCGACCACAATCAAATCGGGCAACGCACCGCCCTCTTTTTTAATGCGACTGTAACGGCGTTCTAAGGCTTGATGCATAGCCGCATAGTCATCGCCTGCTTGCACCCCTTTAATATTGAACTTGCGATACAACTGGCTATTGGGGGTGCCTTCAGTAAACACCACACAACTGGCAATAGTATGATCGCCCTGCGTATGACTGATATCAAAGCACTCCATGTGATTAGGCAGTTTCGCTAACGCTAATACCTCTTGTAATGCTTGAACTCTTTGTAACTGACTGGCTTTCTGACCAATGTGCTGGCGTAAACCGCTCAAGGCATTGGTCACCGCTAACTTTAATAACCCTTTACTGGTCGATTGAGAGGCCTGCTGAATTTGAACTTTTTTCTGACGTTTGTCGGTTAGCCAGCTCTGCAACAGACTCTGTTCGCTCAGTGCATCCGGCACCAAAAGAATTGCAGGTATTGGGTGATGTTCGTAGTGCTGGCCAATAAACGCCGACAACACCTCTTGTTCATCAAGCCCTTCACCTAACCAGTCGAGTTGTTTGGGGTAAAACAGTTCACTGCCCCACAAATTTCCGCCACGATACATCATCAAACAGACGCACACATGGTTCGCCTGCTCAGCCAGTGCCAACACATCCATATCTTTGGTGCCCGGTTGGTTAATCAAGTGTTGGCTTTGAATCGTTCGTAGCGCCGAAATTTTATCGCGGTAGGTTGCGGCTTCTTCAAACTCTAAGGCCTCAGCGGCGCTTTCCATATTGCGTCCTAATTCATCAACCACATCAAAACTTTTGCCTTCTAAAAACATGAGCGTATGACGAACATCTTTGTCGTACTCTATTTTGGTAATTAAACCGTCAACACACGGCCCTGAACAGCGTTTAATTTGATATTGCAAACACGGACGTGAACGATGGTTAAAGACACTTTCTGCACACTGCCTCACCGGAAAAATCTTTTGCATGGCCTGCAACGTTTGCTGAACAGCAGAAGCATTTGGAAAGGGCCCAAAGTATTTACCCACACGACGTTTTGAGCCGCGATGATAACTTAGTGAAGGGAATTTTTTACCGGTTGAAACAAAAATATACGGATAAGATTTATCATCTCTAAACAAGATGTTGTATTTAGGCTTATGGCGTTTTATCAGCGTGTTTTCAAGAATCAACGCTTCGCTTTCGGTATCGGTGACGGTGACTTCAACATACGCCACTTGTGCCACCATTGAAGCAGTCTTAATCTCATCATGTGATTTTTTGAAATAACTCGATACACGACGTTTAAGGTTTTTGGCTTTACCGACATAAATAATCTTACCGCTCTTATTAAACATGCGGTAAACCCCAGGGCGCTGAGTAAGCTGTTTTAAAAACGCATCAATATCAAAATCTTTAATGCGCTGTTTATCAGGCAAACTTGATTCCGCTTCAGATTCAACAACAGGCAGCGCATCTTGCTCGGCCATAACCGTAAATTTATTTTTGTTTGGGGTGTGATTAGGTTCAGCCATGAGTCATTACAAGGTAAAATGCTTACGTTAAAAATTGACATTATAAAGGATAAGAGATGGAACAAAACCCACAAAACTTTGATCGTTTAGCCAGCGCCGTAGAATCACTCGTTAAACAAGAGCGCTGGACGCGTCGTTTTGCTAACTTTCTAAAGTTAGCCATTGCCGCTTATGTGGTGTTTTTTATCTACCTTGCAATTGATAACATGGGGGCCAAAGAGTTGGATGGCTTAAACATGAAAGAGCATGTGGCTATTGTGAAATTAGAAGGCGCCATTATGCCTAACTCAAAGGTTAGCGCAGAAACGCTTAACCCTCTTTTGAATAAGGCGTTTGCCAATCCATCCAGCCAGGCCGTGGTTATCCAAGCCAACTCACCTGGTGGAAGCCCTGTGCAGTCCGCTTTAATTAATGACGAAATCGTTCGATTAAAAACTAAATATAACAAACCAGTGTATGTAGTGGTCGAAGATGTTTGCGCATCTGGCTGTTACTACATTGCCGTGGCCGCGGATAAGATCTATGCCAACAAAGGTTCAATGATTGGCTCAATTGGTGTGCGAATGGACAGCTTTGGTTTTACGGGGTTAATGGAAAAAATTGGCGTTGAAAACCGTTCTATGCATGCCGGTGAATACAAAACCTTTATCAATCCGTTTGCTCCGGTTAATGAAGAGGGGCGTAAATTCTTTCAAGAGCGGATTTTAGAGCGTACCCACCAGCAGTTTATTGAAACTGTTCGTGCAGGCCGTGGAGACCGAATTAAAGAGACTGAATTAACCTACACAGGTCTTGTTTGGTTGGGTGATGAAGCGGTAGAAAACGGTATGATTGATGGCTTAGCAGATGTGGGTGGTGTTTTGCGTGATGTCATTGGAATAACCGATAATCGTGTTTACGAATCAGATAAAAGTTTAATGGAAGAGTTAATGGGCGATATCAGTTCAGAAACGGCCGCTAAACTTTCGCTTTACTTTACAACCCTTCAGTAATAAATCGTGAGTTTCAGTTCAGCTCATCAGCTTGATTGAACTGAAACTCATTTACCTCTCGGACATGAACAGTCTAGCATCGTCCCCGTTCTGCCTAACAAATCATCAATAACAGCACTCAACAAACACATATCTAGTCGTTCACTAATGTATTTATATTGTGTTCTTTTACGGTTTACCTTAGCGTAATACGCACTGTCACGAATATGAAAGTGCATATTATTTTTTTTTGAACATAGATAAACCATTTATCATCTGAATGATGCGGATAAAAACCTTGACGTAAGATCTCAACCTCAGCATCACTGTAATTCAAATTGGCATACAACACCCCTTGCTCTCGTGGCATAGGAATAATTTTCTAATCATTACGAGTGGTGGGTTTTTGTTCAGAGGGTTCAGCCAAATTCCTTAACCTAGTTTAGCGCTTTCTACATAAGTAATCCTACTACACAAAATAGTCTAAACTAAAACCACTCTAAATTTAGCGATAAAAAAACCCCGAATTCCAACCACATACACGGTTAGATATTCGAGGCCTGTTAAGACTAAGCTTAAATTAGACTATAAATTAAACTCAATGGTTTTAGGTGCAGACGCATTACTCAACTCATGAACAGGAGGTGCAAAGTCGGTCAAGTTAATGCCTTCAACCGCCGCTTTGTACTCATCCAAACTTGGTGTACGTCCAAGAATAGTTGAAAGAACCACCACTGGGGTTGATGCTAGCAGTGACTCACCCTTCTTCTCGTCAGAATCTTCTACCACACGCCCTTCAAATAGACGAGTTGATGTGGCCATTACGGTATCACCTTTTTCTGCCTTCTCTTGGTTACCCATACAAAGGTTACAACCTGGTCGTTCTAGATACATGATGTTTTCGTACTTAGTACGAGCAGCATCCTTTGGAGATCTGTCATCAAACTCAAAACCAGCGTACTTTTGTAGAATTTCCCAATCGCCTTCCGCTTTTAATTCATCCACAATGTTATAAGTTGGCGGAGCAATGACTAGCGGTGCTTTAAACGAAACCGAACCATTGTTTTTTTCAATATTTCTAAGCATCTGAGCAATAATTTGCATATCGCCCTTGTGAACCATACAAGAACCCACAAATCCTAAATCAACGGTTTTGGTTCCACCATAAGAAGACAGACCTCTTATCGAATCGTGCGTATAACGTTTAGAAACATCTGGGTTATTGACATCCGGATCGGCAATCATCGGCTCATCAATCTGATCCAAATCAACCACAAGCTCAGCATAATACTGGGCATTATCATCCGGTCTTAACGCTGGCTGCTCACCTGACTTGATGTCAGCAATACGTTTAGTCGCTTTATCAACCAAACCCTGAAGCATATGAATGTCATTATCCATGCCTTTGTCAATCATGATTTGAATACGGCTTTTCGCAATCTCTAGCGATTCAATTAACGTATCGTCTTCAGAAATATTGATTGACGCTTTCGCCTTCATTTCCGCCGTCCAATCGGTAAATGTGAAGGCTTGGTCGGCAAGCAAAGTTCCAATTTGTACTTCAATAATGCGTCCTTGGAAGACGTTTTCACCAAACTTTTTCAACATCTGAGACTGAGTCGCATGAACCACATCGCGGAAGTCCATGTAGCTTTTCATGTGACCTTTAAACGTCACTTTTACCGAATCAGGAATCGGCATCGTTGCTTCACCTGTCGCTAAAGCTAAAGCAACCGTTCCCGAATCCGCACCAAACGCAACCCCTTTTGACATACGAGTATGCGAGTCACCACCAATAATGATATCTCGCTCATCAACGGTAATGTCATTCAGCACTTTGTGAATGACATCCGTCATCGGGTGATAGACACCTTTAGGATCACGACCAGTAATCATGCCGAAGTTGTGCATAAAGCTCATTAACTTAGGAATATTAACCTGTGCTTTAGAATCCCAAACCGAAGCCGTATGACAACCCGATTGATAAGCCCCGTCTACCGTTGGAGAAATGACGGTTGCTGCCATGGCTTCAAGCTCTTGAGCGGTCATCAAGCCGGTTGTATCTTGTGATCCTACGATATTCACTTTTACTCGAACATCGGACCCAGTATGCAAAGGTGTTTTTGACTTAACGCCCACCGCGTTGCGGTTGAATATTTTTTCGACAGCCGTTAGGCCTTGACCTGGATGCGAGATTTCTTTCGCCGGCGCAAATACTAATGGGGTTTCAACACCTAAGGTTTCAGCGGCAAACGTCTGTAATTTTTTGCCAAACACGACAGCATAAGAGCCACCTGCACGCATAAATTCGATTTTTTGAGGCGTAAATGAAGCAGAAATATCAACTAGCTCAGTATCACCGTTATAAAGTTTTTTAGCCTTGGTGTTAATGGTTAAAACCGTTCCGGTATCAACCGCATACACTTGTTCAAGAACCGCATCACCTTTGTCATCCAAAACAGGGTTACCGTCTGTATCTACTTTTTTAACCCAGTTCTTTAAATCAAGACCAATACCACCGGTTACATCAACCGTGGTTAAAAAGATAGGCGAAATCCCATTCGTCCCTGCCACAATCGGTGCTTTGTTCACAAACGGAACATAAGGGCTAGTAGGTTCACCAGTCCAAAGTGCAACGTTGTTGACACCTGACATACGTGAAGACCCCACACCCATCGTGCCTTTTTCAGCAATTAACATGACTTTTGCATCAGGGTTTGTTGCTTGTAACTCTTTGATTTTAGCCTGCGCTTCTGGCGTTATCATGCACTGACCATGCAGTTCGCGGTCTGAACGTGAGTGCGCTTGGTTACCAGGAGAGAGTAAATCGGTCGAGATATCCCCCTCCGCCGCAACGTAAGTGACAACTTTAATCTCTTCTGGCAGTTGAGGAAGCTTGGTGAAGAAGTCTGCACGAGCGTAACTTTCAAGAACGTCTTTTGCGATGGCATTGCCGGCTTTGTAAGCCGTATCAAGACGATCCGTATCCGCTTCATATAAGAAAACTTGAGTCTTTAAAACGTCAGCAGCAGGCTTAGCAACTTGTTCGTTATCAGAAAGGGCTAAATCCAGAAGTACCTTAATAGAAGGCCCACCTTTCATGTGTGACAACAGTTCAAACGCAAACGCGGGTGTAATTTCAGCCACCTGTTCTTGACCTAAAATAATCTCTTTTAAGAACTGCGCCTTCATGCCTGCGGCTGGCGTCGTACCAGGTAAGGTATTGTAAATAAAGAATTTTAACGAGTCTTCACGATACGGATTAGCGGTCTCTTTGATTTGAACGATGATTTCTGACAGTAATTCCGCGCCATCAATCGGTTTTGGATGCAGTCCAAGCTCGTTCTTACGTGTCTCAATTTCCTGCATGTAATCTGTATATAAACTCATGTAATCACCTTTAAATTATTTCTATGAAGTATAAAGGAATACGGCAGTTGGTACAAAAAAATATTGGCAAAAGATCGACTCGTAAACCCGATGCAGAGGCCATCAAACCAATGGCCATCAACATTATGTTACTGAGCTTAAACTCCAGAATCAAAAACATGAATGAATTCATCGGAATGATTTCAACGGTTTTAAATTTGGTTTAACCAGGCCTGCTAAGTTTCAACTCAGTGGTTTCGACTTTGACTGTGCTTAAAGTTTAAACCTGCTAATTCATTATTTGGATAACAAAAATAGAGTAAGGTAGTTACGTTTTAATAAAAAAAATAGGAAATATAATGGTCAATTACAACACGAACAATCACGCTGTCGTTAATCTGGACGGGGGGCATCTAAAATGCATTTAATCGGCCAATTTCAAAATACCGGCTTCGAATCGGTTGCGGATGGCGTAATGGACTTTTTTGCGCGACGAAAGGATCTACAGCGCCCGGGCGTGGCCTTTGGCTCGGGTGATCAAAGCGCCGAACCTTCAAAAAGCTCAACAGACATCAGTTTGGTGGCTATTAGCCATTCTGATCCCGAGGAGTTTGCACTTGCCGATATCATTATGCGGGGTGTTACCGCCGGGTTAGAGCGCTATTTACAAGAGCGGCCGCTGTTCCGCACCGTCTGCCCAGAGCAAGAATTGTTTGTGATGCCCATCTTCAACATACAGCATTACGCACCGGGAGAGGGCTTTCGACAATGGCACTGCGACTGGACCATTAGCGACGAAGCCACCGAACCGGGCAGTCGAGTATTAGCGTGGATTCTTTACTGTAATACGGTAGAAGAAGCGGGCACCGAATTTCATTGGCAAGACCATCACGAAGAAGCCGTAAGAGGCAAACTGGTCATTTTCCCGGCTGGCCCATCGCACATCCATCGCGGAAGAGTGAATTCGGAGAACAGCAAAACCATCGCCACAGGGTGGATTAACGCTGGATCGCGAGACGCTTTCATAAAACGTCTGACAAGTTAGAATCGTTAAGAAAAAAATAAATGGGCCAAGTTAATTGGCCCTGCTTTTTCTAAGAAAAAATTCATTCTTACCGTTCTAAGTAATAAACCAAATCAACCCAAACCAGCTCAAACCAACCCAATTAAACTAAATCGATTCAGTTTCAAATACAGCAGGCCTGCTTAACTTAAAAAATGCCTTTGAATGAAATATTGGATGAAATTAGGCAATAGGTTAACTCTCGTCTTTTTTCTGTTGGCCATTAACCATAATTTCATCTAACGGTAATCCCGTCATGCCGTGAATTGTGCGCCACAGATAGTAGAAAATCGCCATCATCATTAATGTCGAAGGAATGGCAATCACCGGATAACTCAACAATGTCATCTGCCCAAGCTCTTCGTTAAACGCCACACTCCCGGTTGGGCTCGTGACTACCCACTTTGCCAACAGATAATTCATCACTGCAGAAAACGCAAACGTCCCCGCTAAAAAATAGGTCGCATTTAACAGGCGCTTTTCAAATTTTGCTATGTGCTCGCCGTCTTTGAGCTTCTCTTCAATTTTTTCGACGTTTAAAATTTTCGGGTTATAAAGCAAGGTTTTAATTAATGGGTAACGGGTAAAGGTCGATGCCAAAACCGCCAAACCAATCACCGCAGGCACCGCCGCCTCTTTAATCGCCAACCACTTCAGGTCGAGTTCTAACAGACCAATTCCACCCGTTAACAACACGCTCACTAAACCCAAAATCGCAATAAAGTTAACTTTTCGATACTTAACCAATTCAAACAGCCCCCAACCCAAAGGAAACGCTAGCGCAGCCATCAACGCATTGGCGGCACCCAAGTCGTCGTCACCACTGAGTTTCATTAAAATAACCGACGGAATGACAATGCTCACCAGCAGGTCAATCATTGGACGTGGCTTATGGGTCGGCGTTGTTGAAGAATTGGTTGGTTTCATGTAAAAATCCGCTTATTTAGTGGGGTTAGGGTTAAAAATTCAGGATTGAAGAGTACCGTTAGTTAAAGAAGATTGAAAGCATTAGACTCATTTTTTTGCAAAAAACGCCGTGTTTGATTGAAAAGTTAGCAGGCCTGCTGAGTTTGAAATAACGCCATAAAACAAAAAAGCTGCCATTTATGAAACTCAAGTCATTTAATGACTTATAAACCACCGACTTCAAACCATAAAACTCAAGCCATCACTTTCCTTTCCCAAGAGGTTTTCTAAAGTAAATCGGTCTATAACCCTGCGGAAGATAGCGTAAGGTGAGTCACTAAAACTCAATTTCATACAGAGGAACGTTGCATGCATTTAATCGGGCAGTATCAAAATGGCGGCTTTGAGTCTGTTGCCGATGGCGTGATGGATTTTTATGAAAGACGCGTCGATTTACAACGTCTAGGGGTTGCGTTTGGCTCAGGCGACGAGGGTTCAGAGCCGTCAAAATCGTCAACCGACATCAGTTTAGTGGCCATCAGCCACTCCGATCCAGAAGAGTTTGCACTGGCCGATATTATTATGCGCGGGGTTTCAGCGGGCCTAGAGCGTTATCTGCAAGAACGGCCGCTGTTCCGCACAGTTTGCCCAGAACAAGCGTTGTTTGTTATGCCCATCTTCAACATACAGCATTACGCACCCGGCCAAGGCTTTAGACAATGGCACTGCGACTGGACTATCAGCGACGAAGCCACCGAACCCGGCAACCGTGTTCTGGCTTGGATTCTTTACTGCAACACCGTTGAAGAAGCCGGCACCGAGTTTCACTGGCAAGCGCATCACGAAGAAGCGCTAAGAGGCAAACTGGTCATTTTCCCGGCTGGCCCTTCCCACATTCATCGCGGGCGAGTCAATTCCGAGAAAAGTAAGACCATCGCCACAAGTTGGATTAACGCCGGATCATGCGACGCTTTTATAAAACGTCTGACACGATAACACATTAAAAAAAGTAACAATAAAAGAGCCAAGTTAATTGGCTCCGCCGTTTTATAATCATAAAAACCGACTTTACAAATCCAAATCAACCCAAATCAACCCAAATCAACCGTTGTTTTTCCAAAAAACAAGCAGGCCTGCTCATTTAATTTGGGGTTGCGCGCATATACTCTCAACCCCAACCCAGCAGATTTAACGATTTATATTGTTATAAGTCTGATCCCACGCTTTGACTTCACTCGCCAACACTTCACCGCCCGTTGAGCCCGTGGTTAATTCACTTTGCCCCCAACTGTTAAAGCCAGCTTGCATTGCGGAACCAGAGCCTTTTACATTCACAGGGCTTTGGTTGTCTTGAGCAAAAGCGGGAAACGTAAACACCGCACCTAAAAATAATACCAGTAGTTGTTTTTTCATGACGTTCACCTCAAATACGTTATGTTTTAAATAAAAAACAGAGTTTGTTTTTGATTCGCTTTAAATATACACCCAGCAATAAATTAATTTAATAGCGAAACATCAATACCCCTAAAATTCCAGATTAACGTCAGTGTTCTTATAAACTTTGTCAAAACTTGAATGCTTTTAAGAAAGGTTTCTTCAGAGATGCCGCACACATCAAATACAGGCCGTTTGTTGAAAATCAATAAATGAAATAAGAAACGACCCTTCACGAAAAATCAACAGGCCTGCTGATTTTTCGTGAGAAAGAAATAAAGATAAATAGAACTCTCTACAAGAAAATCTATTAGAAAATATGAGGTGTTTTGGGAGCAAGCTACTATCGTTTTTAAATCAGAATCATATAACGATAAAGTAACCACATTGAATGACTATTTGGCTGTGCCCCCTGCTTTTTTGGGATCCGTAAAACCGTTTAGAGAAAAATGGTAATCCCTAGAACAATCACACCCGCAAGCGCAATTAGAGTTAACACTTTCCAAGTGGCTACAGAACTCTCTAAAGTCGCTATACGGTCTTCTAAAGAAGCCGGTTTTGCTGGATTTGTCGATTGTGCTTTTGGTTTATTTTTGCTGGATTTATCACCATCAACGGGAGAAACAGAATCCGCTTGAGGGCCTTTCTCTGAATCTTTACCAACAAACTCAACTGCCAAACCTAAACAAATCGGGCCGTTGCCGTTCCAGGCGCTTTTGTGAAAAAAGAAGTCTGCACCGCTTTCGTCGTCAACAATAAATCCGAACCCTTTTCGGAAATCAAAACGTTTAATAATGCCTTTGGCCATGTTTTTACTCTTTTTTATGTGTAATGAGACAATCTAAATGTCGAATGAATTCTAATGCAATATTGAAGGAATTACCAATAATGGCAACATTTCTGCAATTTAACGGTTCTATTACCTGAATTTAGTTAACTGATTTAAAACTCAGCGGGCCTGCTGAGTTTTAAATGCGGTATTGATTTTAACTATATTTTCTATTGATAGGTTGAACCATTGTGCTTTAGCCAGCCACCAATATGCTTACCTCTAGGGTCACTATGCGTCCAATGCACGACACCGCCTTTGGTGTTCCATTTATACTCGCCATAAAACTCAACCGTATCCCCTGTGCTCAGCAAATCCAGTCTGGGCGCTAAATCAATGTTATGCGAAATAAGTAACGTTTGGCCTGATGAAAGTTTGAGTATAAATTTTTGGTGCCGACTGCCAACATTATCGTCTGCTAACATCCGAATCACCACACCCGTTCCGCGAACCTGAACATCACTGCTTCGGCTCTCAAAGGCACGTCCTACCTCAGTATCATCACCCGCAACCACCGTGCTTTGCTTGGCAAATGACGGCATAAAGCTAGAGTTAGCGCCCAAAACCCCAAGTAGCATGCCTGCTACAACCAACAAAACTATTATTTTCTTCATCGTTGCGCGTCTTTTTTGATTATGAATTTTCTTTTGATGCTTCTGCGTGGAATTGCACACCCACTTAAATCGATTCTTTTTTTCAATTTAAAACAGGCATGCAAATTACCTACAGTAAAGGTCGATGTTTATAATCAATTTGTTTTTCAAGACCGTATCTGCCCCCAATTATTTAGACTTTTTTAGTGACTGGCAGAATGAATATGATTGCCATAACCCCATTTATGAATAGCCGCATTGGCGGAATCAATCGCATTCGTCTGCAGGTTTAAAAATTCAACGGCATGATCAAATATCTGTTTTTGCTCACTGGTTTCATAATGATCAGAAAACTGTTGATAAACAAGTACATTCGCTACCTGAATAAGTGCCACCATTTTTGAGACCTTTGCATCATAATTTTTTACGGCTTCTAATGAATCGTAATGATGTAAAAGGAGACTTTTACAAAGCAAATCACCTAGATGCCAACGCCTTGCCACTAAACTGCCGACAAAGGCGTGTGTTGTATGGTAATTTTCTAACTCGGATTCGTAGGCGGTAACAGGATAGCTTAACTGAGGGTTTAGATATTTTTCAGCATAATGTTCTGGATCATGACGCATCATGTAAATCGCCCCTACGTCCTGTAAAAAAGCGATGAAGTAAGCTTCTGTTCGACTGATCTCAGGTACCCAATAAGAGAGTTCAGCCGCCGCTATGCCTGAGCGAGTGGAGTTTTTAATCAGCTTACGGTCAACCTCGCTAACAGGTAAGTTATTTTGTAAATAGCTACTTATGAATAGACGTTGAATCTCTTGAAGCCCCATCAAGTTGACGGCAGCTAACGCTTCTAGAATTAATTCATCTTCCGTTTTTTTAAGAATCTTGTTCGCTAGGCTTAAAAACTCACCTAATACCTCAGGGTTTTTAGAGAGCAAACCCGCTATCTCTGTTAAGTTAGGTTTCTCTGTTAACATAAGATCTTCTAACTGAAAAATTTCTGGCGGCATACTATCAATTTTAAGGTTCTGGATAAGTTTTTTAGCCTCATCCATTCCCTCTTTCATGTCAATGTTCATGATTTTCTCCTGAACGCGATATTTAGCAAAATCTATTGACCGTTATTACTTGAAACCAAGCAGTGTTTTACTGCGCGGATTCCGATAACAAATGCAATTTAGGACAAGGGAGCCAGTTGAGCTAAACTCAAAGGCATTTCCCGACCAAGAGATGAGCACATTGGGCCATAACCAACTGATTGATATTGAAAGATACCAGATTTATAGACTTTTGAAAGAGGATTGAACACAAAAAGATAGCGCTAAAAATGTGAACCAAAGCGAATTGGCCATCAGTCGAGAATTAAATCGTAATCGAATTAGGTGTGTTATCGCCCTAAAAAGCGCGTTGTCTGAGTACAAAACGACGCCATACCGCTAAAAAACCGATTAATTAGAGCCAGAGTAAAGCTACTCCTTATTTCTTTTATTTTTCAATGAGTTAAAGATTTAATTTTACTCTGGTCACGATTGTTTTTGAATGATTTGTTAGGTGCTGTGCTCATCGGGCTTTTGCAAACCAAGCCGCTATAGCAGCCCCAATAACCGAACAAATTATAGAAATAGCAGCAACTATTGAAGCCCACTTCTCATCTTCCTCTATTAGTAAAATCAGAACAGCTGTCACAATAAGTGCTGCATTAAGTAAAAGAATTAATGGCCAATCTTCATAAAGGGCGCGGGCGTTTCCACGAGAAAGATAAAATTGAGAAAAAAGGTAGTAAATACCAATAAAACTAAATCCAATTGGTGCTCCAAATTCTTCACCTATTGCCAACATTAAAAAGAACGAAATCACCCCGAGAATCAGTGCCGTTATTTTTTTAACCATTGAGTACGCTCTTTTTTAACAGATTACTTGTTAATTCAAGGAAAACAAACACCCCGAACGCTAGCCATAACCGGCAAAAAAAGTGAAGCGCCGCTTTTTGGCGTACGCGTTTTTGGCATTATTGTGTTCTTTTGTTTTACCAGTAAACAGGATCATTGAACGCTTTAACACATTCGGGGCGTTCATCAACAATCGGAATTGGCTCCTCCGTTAAAGATTGGCCAAGCCAGCCAAAAGGCATTGAAAGCTTTAGCGGAGCCTGAATTACACTTTCTGAAAGCGCCTGAAACCCTACTTTTGAATAAAAGGATGGATCGCCATATGTGACAACAACATTAGCAGAGCGCTTTTTAAGTTCATTTAGCCCGTAATTGATTAGTGCCTGACCGATTCCCTTCCCCTGATGTTCAGCACTTACTGCAACGGGAGCAAGCATGTAAACCTGAATAGGCTTACTAAACAGAAGTCGAGTGAAGAAAATAGAACCGATGAGCTTTTCATTTTCATAGACACCGAAACAGATTATTTCACTATTGTCGATGTTTGATGCCAACTGTGAAGAAAGGTGACCAATCAACTTTCCTTCTTTTTCACCCTCGGATGAAGTGAAAACAGAAGTAAACAGCTCTTCTACCTCTTTTTGTTTTGATTTGTCCAGAACTCGGTGAATCATACCTTACCTTTTAAAATTACTACGCTTATCGATTTTGGAACATAACGCCTTGTTAGCGCAACCGCAAATCATAAACGCCTCAGTATTAATTAAGTTCAAAATAAGTTATTTTTAATTTCTCTGAGCTTTTAAACCAAGTTTCAAAGCATCTTAACTTGAATAAAACCTCTAACAGTTTTATCTAAACTGGATTTAGACCTTCTGGCTGCACGCACATTAAATTAAGTACATTTACTTGTAAATTTAATTGGAACCACTATATCAAACTATTTTTATATTTGGTCTGCAAACCACTTAATTTAAGGCCATTCTCTTCCGTGCTCCATAATCATAATTTGTATTATTCACAGTACTTTCAAACCCTAAAAACCATCGGTTTTTTTAAGGTATAATACTGCCCATTAAATTTACTGCACTTTTCTACTAAAGGAATTTCATCTATGCAACTTTCAGAATTAACCGCAATCTCCCCTGTTGACGGTCGTTACGGCGCTCGTTTGGACAATCTTAAAGAGATTTTTAGTGAGTTTGGCTTAATCAAAAACCGCGTTAAAGTCGAAGTTTTTTGGTTGCGTATGTTGGCAAACCACCCGGGTTTTCCTGAAATTCCAAAGTTAAGTTCAGACGCTGAAAACCACCTAATTAAGTTGGTAGATGAGTTCACATTAGAGATGGCTCAGCGTGTTAAAGAGATTGAGCGCACCACCAACCACGATGTGAAAGCGGTTGAATACCTAATTAAAGAACATTTTGCGGGTAACGAAGAGCTAATGGCCGTGTCTGAGTTTGTGCACTTTGCCTGTACCTCTGAAGACATTAACAACTTGTCTTATGCGTTAATGCTGAAAGATGCACGTGAATTTGTGATTATTCCAGCAATGGATCAGTTAATCGCTAAGATGGTTGAGATGAGTGTTGAAATGGCGGACATTCCAATGATGGCGCGTACCCACGGTCAGCCAGCGTCTCCAACCTCTGCCGGTAAAGAGTGGGCAAACGTTGCTTATCGTTTACAGCGTCAAGCGAAGCAGTTAATGAACGTACAGATTATGGGTAAAATCAACGGTGCAACCGGTAACTATAATGCGCACCTTGCCTCTTATCCAGATGTAAACTGGTATGAGCTTTCTGAGCAGTTTGTTCAGAGCCTAGGATTGCTTTGGAACCCGTACACCACACAAATTGAACCGCATGATTACATTGCCGAGTACTTCCATGCAATGTCTCGTTTTAACACCATCGTTATCGATTTTGACCGTGACGTTTGGAGCTATATCTCAGTTGGTTTCTTCAAGCAAAAAACCGTTGCCGGCGAAATTGGTTCTTCGGCGATGCCACACAAAGTAAACCCAATCGACTTTGAAAACTCAGAGGGTAACTTAGGGATTGCCAACGCTATTTTTGAACATTTAGCGATGAAACTGCCGATTTCAAGATGGCAGCGTGACCTAACGGATTCAACCGTACTTCGTAACCTGGGTGTAGGTGTTGCTCACACTATGATTTCTCTACAAGCCACTATGAAAGGTTTGGGTAAATTAGAAGTCAACGCGCAAGCGATGGCGAATGACCTAGATTCTAACTGGGAAGTCTTAGCCGAAGCGATTCAAACCGTTATGCGTCGTCACGGGTTTGAAAAGCCGTATGAGAAGTTAAAAGACTTAACCCGTGGTCAGCGTGTAAACAAAGAGATTATGCAGAACTTTGTAGATGGTCTTGAAGGTTTACCAGAAGACGCTAAACAGTATTTGCGTGACTTAACACCTGCAACCTATATTGGTAATGCAGCGGTTCAGGCAGCAAGCATAGAGTTAGCGATCACCATGTTGAAGGGTCGATAAGGTCTTTAATTATTGACCACGAAGGCACGAAGACACGAAGATTTTTAATCGAGTGCTTGGTGCCATCACCCAATTTCAAAGAACATCCACTCACACCTCCCTCACTTTTTGTTTCCTTTTTTCAACCTTTACAACTTCGTGTCTTCGTGACTTCGTGGTTCAAAACGCTCTAGAGAACCCCTTTATGATTCAGTTTAACGACATTGATTTAAACACTTTTTTGGCGGATTACTGGCAGAAGAAACCATTAGTGATTCGCGGTGCCCTGCCCGATTTTGAAACGCCGGTTTCGCCGGAAGAGTTAGCAGGCCTGTCTTTGGAAGACGAGGCGGAAAGCCGCATTGTGATTCAAAAATCGGACACCGATTACCAACTGTTAAAAGGCCCGTTTACCGAAGAGACTTATCAAGCTCTGCCAGAAGAGAATTGGACACTATTGATTCAAGGCATGGATCGTTTGGTTCCAGACGTGACTGACCTGCTAAATGACTTTGACTTTTTACCGCGTTGGCGTATTGATGACATTATGGTCAGCTACGCAACCAAAGGCGGTAACGTTGGCCCGCACTTTGACCATTACGATGTGTTTTTAGTGCAAGCCGCTGGTAAACGTAACTGGAAACTCACGTCTCAAGATTGCTCTGAAGACAACTACATTCAAGGCGTTGACTTGCGTTTAATGAAAACCTTTAAGATCGAAGAAGATTACGTTTTTGAAAAAGGCGACATTCTGTACATTCCGCCCAAATGGGGACATCACGGTGTGGCATTAGACGACGAGTGCATGACCTATTCGGTTGGCTACCGAACGTATCGCGGCCAAGAGTTATGGGACAGCTTTGGTGACCACCTTTCTGAAATGAGCGCCTTTAAAGAGCTGTATTTAGACCCCACTTGGCCAGCCGGATTAAACCCGGGCGAAATTACCAATGCCGCGGCGGATCAGGCACAAACTTTGTTAAAATCGGTGTTAGAAGACAAGGCCTTAATGAAAACCTGGTTTGGACGTTTTGCCACGCAACTTGACCCCGTTGCGGCGCAACAACTTCCTGAACCCTTAACCGAAGATGAAACGCCCGATATTGAAGACTTTATGGGTGCCTTGCAAGTGGAGCCGGGGTTAATTAAAGACCCAGTTTGTCGTTTTGCTTACAGTGAAGTCAACGGTGAAACCTTGTTATATATCAACGGCGCGATTTGGGAGACCTTTGGGGCCTCTAATGAGTTTATGGCTAAACTAGCGAATCAGTCTTTCTTAATTCAAGACGAGTTGTTGTTATGCGGTGACAACGAAGGTAACATTAAGTTGTTGTTTGATTTGTGGAAATTACAGTATTTGGTGTTTATTGATTGACGCATTAATTTTGTGTTTAAGTTCAAAGAAGTGGTCGATTTTTCTGGCGCGTTTTTGAACTTAACCATTCACACAACTTAAGAACTGTAGTAACAACAAACCCATTGAGCCAATCAATTCAAAGTGTTACTGTTTATAAACCACTTCTGATACTCACCCCATTAAAACCACTTTTGCGTATTTCGTTCGATCCATTTCAACCACTTCAACAGTGATCACCAACCCACGTTGCGATTTTATTTCAGGTTTTAAAACAGACTCTAAATTACTTAGGATGGTTTGAGTCAGCTGCCGTTTCTCATCAGTGCTCTTTCCAGGATGGATTCGACACATCACATGCATAAATCCAGAGTTGGGTAATCCAAGCTGATAAATTTCAACTGGGTGCAAACGCACTTTGATGTTCTCCGTTTTGAACAGGCCCGTTAACTTGACCGTTTCAAAGATGTTACTCACTAGGGTTTTTGCAGTGTTTGGAGAAAAACTGTCCTGACTGTATTCAAGAATAATATGTGGCATAAAACTTATTTCAACTCCTTAATTTAAAACGAAAAAAACCGGCTAATTAAAAAATTAAGCCGGTTTCGTTAGTTACATCAATACTCTTAAACGTATTTATAAAGTATGAATAGTAAACCCTGCATCCGCTAAACGCTCTGTCATGGCACTGTTGGTTAAGACCGCTTGCGAGGCATTGTCTTTAGACAGGTAACGTTCTGCCAACTGGCGCAACTCATCAACCGTAGTTGAGATAACGCCTTGACGATACGCCATACGCACATCATGCGTTCGACCATACAAGGTTTGATAAAACGCCTTTTTCGCTTCGCCCGCTGGTGAGCCCGGTTTATCCATTGAGCTAATCACATTCAAAATCGCTTCATCCACTTTGGCTTGCGTGGCATCGTTACTCATTAACCAATCTTTGGCGCGTTTAAAGTCCTCAAAGGTTTCCATTAAACGTGGGTCACGATAAGAGTAAAAGACAAACGCCGCAGCTTCGGCATTAAAGGTAGCACCACCGCCATAAGCCCCGCCCTTCTCACGAATCGTAGAGTGTAAAAATCCATTACGTAAACACGCACCCAACACCGCTAATTTAGGCGCGTCTGAATGGTCTGAACCAACGGCTGGATAAGCACTGGCACAGAAGTTAACTTGCGTGCTGGTGACCCAGGCCTGCTGAATTTGCTGATGCGAGGCATCGATAGAAAATACACTTTCAGATTTTGGTGTTTGCTGAATCGACTGCCAGGATGACTTCATGCCCTCGATTGAGTCGGCATAACTGGGTTCATCGGCAACCAACAAACCTTGTTTGGGTGCATCACATATCTTGCTTTGAATGGTTTTTAAATCTGAAGCAAAGGACTCTAACGCTGACTCGTCTTTTAATTGGTCATTCAACTGTTTAACAAACTGAATGCCCGCAAAACCACTGCGATCAAACTTCCATTTGGCCGCCGCCGTCATGTTTTGGGTGGCCGCCATCATCGCATGGCCGTGACCATTACCGGTGATACCATGATCGACACTGGCACGAATTTGACCAACCAAGTCTTTTAAGCGGCTCATCTCATCAAAACGCGCGGTATAAAGCGTATCTTCAATCAACTCGGCCATGGCCTGCTGATTACTGGCTAAGGCTTTTGAAGAGAGAATGTAGTGGCTGTGGTAATCGGTTGCCGAACCAATTTTAGCGTGAATCGCTGAGCGCGCCGATAACCCACCCGAAATGGCCGCTTGATGCGACTGCGTTTCAAGGTAGTCACGCCCTGCACTACCGACTTCGGTTAAACAGCTATTAAACATCGGTAAAATTGCTTTTTCATGTTCCGAAAGTTCCGGTAACTCAATTAATACTTGCTCATAAACAATGCCGTTGGTTCCGCACACATACCCAGTTAACGGTAAGTCACCAATGGTTTCGGCTTGGCTCTCGATAATATTAATGTCGGTGGGAATATCGTCTTTAGTGACTTCAGGAAGAATATCGGGATTATCAATCTCTTCTTGGCGCGCTTCTAAGGCAAACGCTTGGTCGATAATGGCTTGTTTTTCAGAATCGGACAGGCCTGCTTGAATTTCTGCTAATTTGGCTTTTTCGGCCTCCTCTTCACGTTTAGAGAGTTCGGTGTCCGGTGCCATGGTTAAGCGCACTTGATGCGTGTTTTCCAGTAACCAGGTTTTAACCAAGTTAGGAATAAATTGCGGATCTTGAATCTCTTGCTCAAGCTCTTTTAAAGCGCCATCCACATCTAATAATGCAATCGGATCACCATCGTGCAGCGCACCCGGTAGCGCGTGTAAAATCAGCTGTAAGCCATAAGGGTAGCTATCACCACCCACTTCACGTTGCGACAACTCTAATTGATGCAACATGGCTTGCAACTGGCTCAACTCAATACCTTCTTCAGCAATACGTTTGAGTTCGTTAATAATTAAATCTTCAACTGCTTGCGCGTGTTCCGGTTCAGAACCTTGAACACCGACCACAAACACCATCTCTTTATTCGACTCCTCTAAGCCACAAAGCGGAGAAGGTGCCGTTGCCAATTCAGTATTTTCTAACACCATACGCAATGGTGAAGCACTGTTATCAAGAAGCACCGAAGACAATAAGTGGCCTTTTAAAACCTCTTTTGGGTCTTTGTTCTCCCCTAATAACCAACCTAAGACAATGTGGGTTTTTTGAGTAGTATCTTCCTCATCCAACACATAAACATCATTAACCTGTTGCGGTTCAGAGAATCGTTCTTCCAAGCCCACGTGCACTTGTTCAACCGGCGTTTCAAAACGCTGTAAGCCAAGTTCTTCAAATTGGGTTTGATGTTCTAACGCAGAGATATCCCCATAGGTCATAAAAACCGCATTGGATGGATGATAGTGTGCTTTATGAAAATCGACAAGCTGTTGATGCGATAGATTTGGAATATCCGATGGCTCACCACCACTGTTGTAGTGGTAAGTGTTGGTTGGGTAAATGGCGCTGGTCATCGCTTGCCATAAACGAGAGACTGGCGAACTCATTGCCCCTTTCATCTCGTTATAAACCACGCCTTTATAGGTCAAAGGCGAGTTGGCATTATCCATCTCTTCAAATTCAAAGCGGTGACCTTCTTGCGCAAAATCTAACGCATCTAAATTCGGAAAGAACACCGCATCCATATACACTTGCAGTAAATTTTGAAAGTCTTTTCGATTTTGTGTCGCAAACGGATAAGCGGTCCAATCGCTAGAGGTAAAGGCGTTCATAAAGGTATTTAACGAACGACGAATCATCATAAAGAATGGGTCACGCACCGGATACTTTTCACTGCCGCACAGAACCGTGTGTTCCAGAATGTGCGCCACACCGGTTGAATCCATTGGCACCGTCCTTAAGGCCACCAAAAAAACATTTTGAGGATCATCGGCGGCCATGTGAAAGTGTGTGGCACCGGTTTTTTTATGCACATACTCTTCAACCGTTAGGCTCAGGGTGTCAATCGTATGTTGACCTATAAACTCAAATGCAGAATGGGCTTTTGACATTACGTTTCCTATCGTTAGATTCTTTGAATATTTTTAATGATTGAAATTCTATTTACGTATTCTGTAAAGATAGAAGTATATTATCGGATTATCCGCACCCCTGTTTTATGGTACTAAAGACCTTAAATACAAGTGCAAAAAAAAGGCCAACAGGTGGCCTTTTTGTTTAACTGAACAGCGGCTTATTTATCCGCTTCTTTCATAGAAAGTTTTACACGTCCCTGTTTATCAACTTCCGTTAATTTCACACGAATCGCTTGACCTTCTTTTAAGTAGTCTTCCACGTTCTCTACACGCTCTTCGGCGATTTGAGAGACGTGAACCAAGCCTTCACGACCTGGCATATAGGCAACAAACGCACCGAAATCAACAATCTTTTTCACAACGGCATCGTAAGTTTTACCAATTTCAGGTTCAGCGGTAATCTCTTTAATACGTCTAATTGCTTCTTCAGAAGCGGCATCGTCAGATGAGGAAATTTTAACGTTTCCTTCATCATCGATTTCAATCACACAACCGGTCTCTTCCGTTAAAGCACGAATAGTTGCGCCACCTTTACCGATGATTTCACGAACTTTTTCAGGCTTCACTTTAATCATGGTGAAGCGAGGCGCTGTTGAAGCAACTGCTTGGTTAGATGATTGAATCGCCGTTGCCATTGATTCAAGAATCGTTAAACGACCGGCTTTGGCTTGCTCTAGGGCAATGCTCATAATCTCTTCGGTGATACCGGTGATTTTGATGTCCATTTGTAAAGCAGTGACACCTTGCTCGGTTCCCGCTACTTTAAAGTCCATATCACCCAAGTGATCTTCGTCACCTAAAATATCAGACAGGACCGCAAAACCTGCATCTTCTTTGATAAGTCCCATTGCAATACCGGCAATCGGTGCCGCAATCGGAACACCAGCATGCATTAATGACATTGAAGTACCACAAACCGACGCCATTGAACTTGAACCGTT
>JGI997J19993_1000156_pt1 | contig 23933 bp, 27 predicted proteins | sample Etolagbewater25m_FD_19993 | JGI IMG/M metagenome (IMG submission 19993)
TTACAAATAGGTGAAATCCTCCAAAAACAAAAAGATATTTATACTAAAATGGGTGTTGAAATACCTGTCTCGTTATGAGTTGTTGGGAATGTAGGTTTTATAATCTGCTCATCAAAAAGATCAACTCCAACTATAGTAAAATATTCCTCTTTTGGCTCATAGTAGTGTCTACCGTAAACTCTTTGGTTTACATTTGATACACCATTTAAAGATAAAAACTGATCTACCCAAGCTGTGGGTGTATCTATCACTTTTCCAGAGCTTAATCTTTGGATTGTAAGATCAGCATGATTTTCTATAGATTGTAAAATATCTTTTTTTAAAGATGAGGTAATAAATATAAAAGTTGAAAGTAACATCACTAAAAATATAGTAAAAAAAAGATATAGCTATATCTTGATATATTACGAGCTATTTGTAAAAAAGCAAAAGATACCATAGTGCTACTTATAGAGTATATTTTCTATTGGGCTATTTTGTATAAAAGGGAGTATATCGTTTGAGTAGTTAGTATAGTTATAAAATCTATTACCTAAATAGTTAGTACCATTTACGATCCCTGGAAGCTTTGTTAGTTTACTAAAATTTGAAACTTGATTATTTGAGCTAAGAAAATGGATAGCAGTGATAGTTTGTAAAATGATAAAAGATATAAATACTATTTTCATATAATTATTGTATCAAATAAGCTCTTATAAGCTATTTAAATACTTTATATAAAACTTTATCCAAGTTAGTTTATATTCTTTAAATAAAGGGTTTTAAAGCTATAAAGTGATATAAAGTCCAATAGATAAAATAAAAATTATAAACAAAAGGGAGATTATGAAAATAGTATTTTTAGATAGAAAAACTTTAGGTGATGATATCACTTTAAATCAGTTTAAACAGTATGGAGATATAGAAACTTTTGAGTCAACTTCAAAAGAGCAAACAATATCAAGAGTTTCAAATGCAACCATTGTAGTTACAAATAAAGTGGTAATAGACAAAGATGTGATAGACAATACTGATATAAAACTTATCTGTGTAGCAGCAACAGGTATGAATAATATAGATTTAGAGTATGCAGCACAAAAAGGGATAGTTGTAAAAAACGTAGCAGGGTATTCAACATCAAGTGTTACTCAACTTACATTTTCACTTGCACTTAATTTTATACAAAAAGTAAACTACTATGATAATTATGTTAAGGATGGCAACTGGCAAAGAAGTGATATATTTACAAATCTTGATAAACCTTTTTATGAACTAGATGGTAAAAAGTGGGGTATAATTGGACTAGGGACTATTGGGCATAGTGTAGCAAATGTAGCATCTGCTTTTGGGTGTGAAGTTATCTACTACTCAACAAGTGGAAAAAACAACAATACTCAATATAAACAAAAAGATCTAGAGGAGTTACTAAAAACTAGTGATATTGTATCTATCCATTGTGCACTAAATAAATCAACAAAAGATTTGTTAAATAAAGCAAATTTAAGTTTGTTAAAAGATGGTGCTATTTTATTAAATCTAGGTCGTGGTGGAATAGTAAATGAACAAGATATAAGTGATATATTAAATAGTTCAAAAGATATATTTTTTGGTACAGATGTAGTAACTAAAGAGCCTATAGAGTCTAATTCACCTCTATTGCAAGTAAAAAATAGAGATAAAATAGCATTTACTCCACATATAGCGTGGGCTTCAAAAGAGGCTAGAGAAAGACTACTTAATGGAATTGAAAATAATATAAAAGATTTTTTCTCTAATTTGTGATATAATACATACTATAATACGTATAGGAGTACTTTATGGCACTACTGCTTTATAAATCAAATGAGATGTTCTCTGTAACTGAGTTAATTAGAAAAAGTAAAAATATCTTTGATAAAATAGTAAATGATGAGATAGAGAAGGCTATCATCCTACGGGATGGTAAGCCTGGATTTTTACTTATGGATTTTGAAAAATATGAGAAGATAATGGCTGATTATGAAGAGTTAAAATCAAAATCAACTAAGCCAACAAAACAAAAAAATAGCCAAAAACTAGTTGAAAAAGAGCTTGAAAAAATAGAACAAATAAAGCCTATAGTAAAAGAGGATCTAAAGGTTAAGGAAGATCTTGTAGTAAAACAGAAACTTGAAGTTAAAAAGCCCACAGATCAAGTGATCCCCCCAAGACCAGAGCCTGAAACTATTAAAGTTGAGATAAAAAGTGAAGTTCCACAAAAAGAGGAGCTAAAAAAAGAGAATATACCAAAAGAGCTAGATGAGCAAGGTGAGATAGATGAAGCTCTAGATAAGATAAAAAATATAACTTTAAATGATGAGGAGAGACAAAGAGTTGAGTCTCAAATAAAAGAGCGTATAAAAAAAGCAAGAGCCCAAAGGGAAAAACTAGCTCTAGAGGCACAAAAAATAGAGAAAGAGGATCTAAAAGAGGAGCTTGAACTACAAGTTGCCTTAAAAGAGAAAAATCAAAAAAAAGCAAGAGAGCTTAAAGAGTTTTGGGACTAGGATAAAATATGATAGATTTACTTATAATTGGAAGTGGAGGAGCAGCACTTAGTGCAGCACTGAGTGCAACTCAAAATGGCAAAAGTGTAGTGGTGCTTTCTAAAACTTATCCAACAGCTTCACAAACATCTCAAGCACAAGGTGGGATAAATGGTGTTATAGGTTCAGATGATACAGTTCAAAATCATATATCAGACACTATAAGATCAGCTCATGGACTAGGAGATCAAAAAAGTATAGAGTTTATGTGTAAAAATGGAAGTGACACTATAGCTTGGCTAGATGATATGGGTGTGGCATTTAGTAGAGATCAGGATAATAATATAGCACAAAGAAAACTAGGTGGTGCTACTAATGCAAGAGCGTGCTATAGTAGTGACTATACGGGATTAAAAATACTCCATACCCTTTATGATAGAGCTTTAAAAGAGAATATTAAATTTTTAAATGAAAAAATAGCATTAAATATAATAGTAGAAGATGAAACAGCAGTAGGGTTAACATATCTAGATATTAAAAATAGTGAAGTTAAAACAATCAAAGCCAAAAATATAGTAATAGCAACAGGTGGGTATAGTGGAATATATCACAACTACACCACAAACTCAACTGCAACAACAGGTGATGGTGTAGCTCTTGCTTTAAAAGCTGGGTGCAAGCTAGCAAATATGGAATATATTCAGTTTCATCCAACATCTATAAAAGGTACAGGAGTTTTAGTAAGTGAATCAGCACGAGCGGAGGGTGGTTACTTAGTTACTAAAAATGGTGATAGATTTATAGATGAATTAAAACCACGAGATGAGGTAGCACGTGCAATATATCAAAAGATTCAAGATGGGCAAAGTGTATATCTAGATTTACGACATTTAGGATATGAGAAGATAAAAGAGGCTATGCCTCAAGAGTATGAGTTAGTACTACAGTTTGCTTCAAAATATCTTGATAAAGATCTCATAGAGATAGAACCAGCTGCTCACTACACTATGGGTGGGATCAAAACAGATATGGCTGGTCAAACAAATATTAAAAACCTATATGCAGTTGGGGAGGTAGCATCTAATGGTGTCCATGGGGCAAATAGACTTGGTGGAAATTCACTTTTAGAGATCATCACTTTTGGAAAATATATAGGTGATATAGCAACTTATAGTACAAACAATATAACCAATATTGATACACTACTAGAGATAGCAAAAATAAAGGAAGAGGAGAATATCAAAAAGCTATTTCATAGCAGTATCAAGTTAGACTTTTATGAAAAAAGAGATAATTTGGGTGAAACTTTTTTTAAAAATGTTGGTTTATTTAGAGATGAAAAGAAGCTAAATATAGCACTTAAACACATAGAGCAACTTCAAGATGATATCCAATATATGGGAGTTGAAGATAAGTCAGCTATCTACAATACAAACTTAAAAGAGTTTATAGAGTTTAAAAATATGTTAGAGATATCAAAGTCTATTATACTAAGTGCACTTTACAGAAAAGAGAGCAGAGGTGCCCACTATAGAGTTGATTTCCAAGATGAAAAAGAGAACTACTCTTTTGATACAGTATCTTATAAAATAGATGATGATATAAAAATAGAAAATCAAAATTAATAGGAGATGTTGTGAATATAAACGTATGTAATAAAAAGTATACAATAGAGCAAAAAGTAAATAACATCTTGCAAGCACTCGATTTTATAAAAACAAAGCTAGATAGATCTTTGGCATATAGAAGTGGATGTAAAAGTGGAGTTTGTGGAAGTTGTGCTATTAGAGTCAATGGTGTTGAGAGATTAGCTTGTAAAACTGATATAAAAGATGGTGATACAATAGAGCCTTTAAAAAATAGTATGATCATAAAAGATTTAGTTGTAGATATTGAGCAAAGGGAAGAGATACTAAAAAAAGTAGATCCATCTATAAAAACAAAAAGTGATCTTGAGATATCAGCAAAAGATGAAAAAAAGATAGACAAGGAGACAAACTGTATACTTTGTGGAAGTTGCTATAGTGCATGTGCAGTTTTTGAGGTAAACAAAGAGTTTATAGGACCATTTGCCCTTGTGAAGTCTTATAGATATATAGAAGATAAAAAAGAATCAGAGATCTTAAGTAAGATTGATGCTATACAAGATAAAGGTGTTTGGGACTGTACACTTTGTGGTGGATGTGATATGGTGTGTCCAGCACACATACCAATTAAAAATAATATTATGCAACTTCAGAATAAATCAGTAATGTTAGGGTATAATAACCCAAATATGGCAAACTATGGCAGTGGATTTGATACAACAGTTGATTTTGGATTTAATCCAAACCAATTTTAAAGGTAAATATTATGGGTTATGAAAATAAAAGTATAAGAATATTATTTGTAGATGATAGTAGTACTGTAAGGGAGATGTTAGAGACTTTCCTTTATGAGCTTGGATATTTTAATATTCAAGGTGCAGAGGATGGTGTAGAGGCTTTAAGGCTTAGTGATGAGGATGAGTATGACTTTATCATCACAGATATAAATATGCCAAATATGGATGGGATAGAGCTAATAAGAAGATTAAGAGGCAAGCTTGACTATGCGTCTGTCCCAATTATGGTACTTACTACAGAGTATACTCAAGCTATGAAAGATAAAGGTAAGGCTGTTGGTGCAACATCATGGGTTGTTAAGCCATTTGATCTACAACTTATAAATAAAGCGATGAGGGAGACAATGAAAAGGGTAAATGAGCAAGAGCAAGAGTAGAAACAGCTTTTCATTTATAGAAGTTTTGGTAGTATTAGTTATACTATCAGTGATAGCTTCTTTTTCTTTTTTTAAACAAAACAACTCAAACTTACAATTAGCTACACAAAAAATAATTTTATATTTAAACTACACAAGATATATCTCACACATAGATAACAAGGAAGATTCACAAGATGCGCAGTGGCAAAAAAAGTTATGGACTTTAAAGTTCCAAAATTGCTCTAGTGCAGTTGGAGGTTTGTATTATGTTGTGTATAGTGATACAAGTGGTGGTACGAGCCACTTTAAAAAATCAGAATGTCTGAAAGATCCAACATCCAACAAATACCTATACTCGAACAACGATTGTGATGCAAGTGGTGATGAATCAAAGTATATACTTTTAACAAAAGAGTATGGTGTAACAAAAGTTGAACTTAAGTGCAATACAACAGGATCAATTGGACAGATAAGTTTTGGATATGATGGGAAGATATATTCAAGCTTAGGGGATAGTCCAAAAGAGATAACAACCCCTTGTAACTTAACACTATATGATAAGAATGGAGATAATAATACAATAGTGATAGAACCAAAAACAGGGTATATCCATAATCTTTAGTATTATTTAGCTATAATAAGGAATAAATCTTATAAAGGTATCATATATGAAATTTCCTCAAATTAGCGATGTAGCTTCAAGATCTGTTGTAAAAATAGGTATAGAACACACGATTGAAGATGCAGTTGAAAAGATGTATGGTAGTGAACATAGAAACGTAGTAGTTGAAGATCAGGTCAATTATTATATCCTAACAGCAAGTGATATACTACAACTTAAACTTAAAAACTATGATTTTAAAACGCCATTAAACAAAATATCATTAAGAAATATCCCAACAATTAATTACAAAGAAAATATACTAGATACCATAGAGTATCTTGACAATCCAATAGAGTATATTTGTGCAGTGGATGATAGTGGAAAGATATATGGTATTTTAACACACACAGATATCATAAGTAATATTGACCCAGAGACACTGATGGAAAACTACCGTATTGGTGATCTAATCAATATGAATAAACATATCCAAAAGTGTAGTGTAGATAGTCAAACAAGTGAAGTTTTATGTGAAATGGTTGAGAATAACTATGACTGTATCGTAATAGTAGATGGAAAAGCACCTGTTGGTATCATAACTACAAAAGATATTATGCAGCTACTTAAGGATGGTGTTGATCTTTCAAAATCTATTGAAATTTATATGTCCTCACCAATTGAAGCTTTAAATGAAAATGCAAGTATCAAAGAGGCTATTAACTTTATGAAAGAGAAACACTTTAAAAGGATAATAATCACAAATAAAGAAAATCAACTAGTAGGTTTGATTTTACAGCGTGAACTTATATCTCTTTCATATAGTAAGTGGGCTATTTTGATGAAACAATACTCAAGTGAACTTCATGAGATAAACTCACTACTTGAGAAAAAAAATAAAAAATATGAGAAGATGGCTACAACAGATCCATTAACTGGACTATACAACAGATATAAATTCGCAGAGCTATTTGTATCAGAGTATGACACTATGGTAAAAAGAGGCAATAATATGTCTTTGTTTATGATGGATATAGACTTTTTTAAATCTATAAACGATACACATGGTCATAATGTTGGTGATAAAGTACTTCTTCAAATATCAAATCTACTTCTAAGATACTTGAGAAACGTAGATATTGTAGGGCGTTGGGGTGGAGAGGAGTTTATAGCACTTCTTCCAACTGCAACTTTAGAAAATGGAGTTGTTTTAACAAACAAAATAAGGGAAGCTATTGAGCAGTTTGATATGGCAAATCATCTAAAGGTAACTGCTAGTTTTGGTATAACAGAGGTTAAAGTAGGGGAAGAGTTAATAGACACTGTAAATAGAGCAGATAAAGCTTTGTATGAAGCGAAAAATAGTGGGAGAAATTGCGTTAAATCAATTTAATGATTCATTTGGTATAATATATTAATTTATATAAAAGGCAACATTTTAAATGCAATTTGAAACATACCCATTTGAAAAACTATCAGATCTTCTTGATGGTATAAGTGCAAATGAGGATTATCCATTAAGTAGTCTTACTATTGGAGAGCCTCAGTTTGAAACTCCACAATTTATACAAGATGAGTTAAAAAACAACTCATCGCTACTAAACAAATATCCAAAAAGTGCAGGGGAAGATTATCTAAAAGATGCGATGATATCTTTTAATAAAAAAAGATTTAATATAGAACTAAATAATTCACAAATCATACCTACATTTGGTACGAGGGAAGTTTTATTTAACTTTCCTCAGTTTTTACTTTTTGATAAACAAAATCCAGTTATGGCATATACTAATCCATTTTATCAAATATATGAAGGTGCAGCAATCGCAAGCAAAGCAGAAGCTATCCATATAGATTTAACAAAAGAAAATAACTTTATAGCATATCTTGATGATGAGGTGTTAAAAAGGTGTGATCTAGTTATCTTAAACTATCCAAATAACCCTACAAGTGCAACTGTATCAAAAGAGGTTTTAGAATCTTGGGTTAAAAAATCTTTAGAGTTTAATTTTGTACTTATAAATGATGAGTGCTATAGTGAACTATATTTTGATGAGTCAAAAAAACCTATATCTTTACTTGAAGCATGTATGGGTGTTGGAAATGATACTTATAAAAACTGTTTAGTGTTAAACTCTATCTCAAAAAGAAGTAGTGCACCAGGGCTACGAAGTGGATTTATAGCTGGAGATGAAAAGATACTAAAAGAGTATATGAAATATCGAACTTATGTAGGGTGTGCTTTGCCACTACCTTTACAAAAAACTGCAGCAGTTGCTTGGAGTGAAGAATCACACGTAGAGTTTTTTAGATCAAAATACAAAGAGAACTTTGATATAGCAAAAGAGATTCTAGATATAGAGAATCCAAATGCTACATTTTATATCTGGCTAGAGGTTGATGATGAGCTTGACTTTACAAAAAAACTATACGAAAAGAAAAATATAAAAGTTCTTCCAGGTAGTTTTCTTGGACGAAATGGTATTGGAAGTGGATATGTTAGAATAGCACTTGTGGAGGAGCCATCAAAAACAAAAGTGGTATTAACACGATTAAAAGAGTTTATAGATGAATATAAAGGAAGATAAAGTAGTGGATCAATTAGAGTTAAATGAAGCAAGGACAAACCCAGAGTTTTTATCATATCTAGATGTAAGACAAAAGGAGGTGATGGAATCAAGAAGTATATCAGGACTTTATGAAGTACTTGATACACTTCTTGTTTTAGATCTTGATGAAAATAGGGTACATAAAGTATATGAAGAGATCTTAAAGATATCATTTGATTCAATTGAGGATAGACTAAAAGATGAAAAAAAGTTATCTTTAGATGGTGATGATATTTTTTATATAAGAAGCTTTTATGAACACTCTATCGAGAAGTGGAGCTTAGGGAATTTTGATGGTGCTAAAGAGCTATTTTTTATCTTAACTCAAATAGTTGAAGATCAAACGCTTGTTGATTCTATAAAGGTACATCTAATAGCTTGTAGTAAAAAAATAGATATGGATACTTTTTATGAAGAGAAGATGATCCACGAACAACCAAATGTTGAAGATAAATATGGTTATTTTATTATGCACTATCAGTTTGAAACTTCAAAATATCTAAATGAGAATAGCTCAATTTTAGATAAAGAGTATGAAAACTTAAAACATCTACTAAAATAAGGTAAAACTATGAGGGTACATTTTATAGGGATAGGTGGTATAGGACTTTCTGCACTTGCAAGATTTTTAAAACATAGTGGAAATATTGTAAGTGGTTCAGATATAAAACATACACCTGTTACAAAGCAGCTTCAAGATGAGGGGATAACAGTTAGTGTTCCACAAGATGGAAAAAATATAGATGCTCATGATCTTGTTATCTATAGTGCGGCTGTTACAAATGATAATGTAGAGGTTTTAGAAGCTAAAAAGCAAGAGTTATTACTTTTACCTAGAAAAGAGGCTTTAAGTATCATTATGCAAAAAACAAAAAACTATTGTATATGTGCAGCTCATGGCAAAAGTACAACAACCGCTATTTTAAGTTCAATTATGCAAAGTTCTGCAATCATAGGGGCTATTAGTAAAGAGTTTGATTCAAACTTTAGATATATAGATGATATAGTTGCTTTTGAAGCAGATGAGAGTGATGGAAGCTTTGTATTATCAAATCCATATTGCTCAATAGTTTTAAATACAGAACCTGAACATATGGAGTACTANAACTACGATAAGAAAAAGTTTTATGGTGCATACAAACAGTTTTTAGATAAAGCAAAATTAAGAGTTATAAATGCCGANGATGAATATCTAAAAGATTATAAAGGTTATGCTATAAAAGTATACCCTTCAAAAGATATATCAAATATTAGCTATAAGCTTATAGATAAAGAGCCATATACTACATTTTCATTGAAAGATTATGGAGAGTTTACTGTTTGGGGGTTTGGGGAGCATATAGCACTAAATGCCTCTTGTGCAATCCTTGCAGCACATCAAACTTTAGATATTCAAACAATAAAAAACAATCTTCTAAAATATAAAGGTATCAAAAAAAGATTTGATATAGTTCAACAAAATGAGAACTTTGTAATTATAGATGACTACGCACACCATCCAACAGAGATAAGTGCTACAATAAAGTCTGTCCAAATATATAAAAAATATGTGGAGCAAGATAAGGTAACCATCATATGGCAACCACATAAATACACTAGAACACTAGATAATCTAGATGCTTTTAGAAGATGTTTTTTTGGATGTGATGAGCTTATCATACTTCCTGTTTGGTCTGTAAATGAGGATCCTCAAGAGATAGATTTTAAATCACTCTTTTCATACTACAATATAACCTTAGCTACACATCTAAAAACAAGTGATGGGAAAGTAGAGGTTTTTGATGGAAAAACTCTTATAAAAATTATAAATAGTGGTATAACATTAGGGGTTGGAGCTGGTGACATAACTTATCAACTAAGATTTTAACAGATCTTTTAAACTCTCTTTGGGGTCTTTGCCTTCTAAAATTAGTTTCACCTCATTTGCTATTGGGGTGTAGATACCATTTTCAAAAGATAGTTGGTATATAGCTTGACTAGTCATAACACCCTCAGCTACTTCACCTAACTCTTCTAAAATAGTCTCTATAGATTTACTTTGAGCAAGTCCAAGACCCACTCTAAAGTTACGACTAAGTGTACTACTTGCAGTTAAAAAAAGATCTCCTGCTCCACTAAGCCCTGTAAATGTTTCACTCTTAGCTTTAAAATATAGACCAAACCTCTCCATCTCTACAAGACCTCTAGAGATCAAACTAGCTCTTGCATTTAGACCTAGTTGTAATCCATCACAAATCCCACTTGCTATTGCCAAAACATTTTTATATGCCCCTGCTACTTCAGCACCGATCACATCATCACTATAGTAGGTTTTTATAAACTGTGGGAAAAATGGCTCAAAAGAGTGATAAAACTCTTTTGAACTACTATTTAACACAAGTGCAGTCGGTAGCCCTTTTATAACTTCACTTGCAAATGATGGACCAGATATAAATCCTAAGTTTTCATTTGGGACAAAGTTTTTGTATATATCTTTTAAAAAAGCACCACTAGAGGCCTCTATCCCTTTTGCAGCTACTAAAACTTTTTGACCACTAAAAGTGAAGTTCTCTTCAAGCCAAGAGCGGATATGTTGAGATGGTACTGTTATGATAAGATATTGACATTTTAAAGCCTCATCCAAAGAGATAAAACTATCTAAATCTTTAGGTGTCCTGTTTGTGATATAGCACTTTTGCTTTTGGTTTAGTGCATACTGTAAAGCTTGTCCCCATTTCCCTGCTCCAATTACACAAATAGAACTCATAAATTATCCCAATCTTTGTTTTAAAAGTTCACTTACTTTTTGTGGGTTTGCACTACCTTTTGAGGCTTTCATAGTTTGACCTACAAAAAATGCAAACATCTTCTCTTTTCCACCTTTATACTCAGCAACTTTATCTTCATTGTTTGAAAGAATCTCATCTATCATAGTTAAAAGTGCACCATCATCACTTACTTGTTTAAGTCCAAGTTTTTCAATAATAGACTCAATAGAATCATCACTTATCATAAGTTGATCAAGTACTTGTTTCGCAGCTTTTCCTGAGATGGTACCATCTTCGATTGTTTTAATAAGTTGTGCTAGTTTATCTGCACTAACAGGTGAATTTGTGATATCTTGCCCTTCAGTAAATCTCCCTTGAAGCTCAACTGTTAGCCACGATGAAGCGTTTTTTCCACTAATTCCGTGACTCATCATCTGCTCAAAAAAGTCAGCACTTTGCTTTGTTGCACAAATAACACCTGCATTATACTGTGAAAGTGCAAACTCTTTTACAAATCTTTCTTTCTTTTGATCAGGAAGTTCAGGGATTTGTGAGTATTTTTCCAACATCTCATCACTGATGATCAGTGGAAGTAGATCTGGGTCTGGAAAGTATCTATAATCTGCAGCGTCCTCTTTACCTCTCATAGATCTTGTCTCCCCTGTGTTTACATCAAAAAGTCTAGTCTCTTGAACCACCTCTTGATCATACACTCCATCCTCCCAAGCTTCTATTTGTCTTTGAACCTCATATTTTATAGCTTTCTCTATAAACTTAAAAGAGTTCATATTTTTTATCTCACATCTTGTATAAAGTTTATCATCACCTTTTGGTCTTATAGATACATTTACATCACATCTAAAACTTCCCTCTTGCATATTTGCATCACTTATATCTATATATCTTACAATTGAGTGGAGTTTTTTAAGGTATAGTATAGCCTCTTGTGCACTTCTCATATCAGGTTCTGATACGATCTCTAGTAGTGGAGTTCCTGCACGGTTTAGATCAACTTTTGAATGATCTCCTGCATGTGTATTTTTACCTGCATCGTTTTCAAGGTGTGCTCTTGTTACCCCTATGGTTTTACTAGTACCATCTTCAAAGTCTATCTCAACTTTCCCCATACCTACAACTGGAACTTCAAATTGTGATATTTGATAACCGGTAGGAAGATCGGGATAGAAGTAGTTTTTTCTATTAAAAATCGATTTTTTATTTATAACTGCATCTATTGCAGTTCCTAATTGGATAGCTTTATGGACAGCTTCTTTGTTTATAACAGGTAATGCTCCAGGAAGACCCAGGCAAACTGGACATACATTTGTATTTGGTTTTTCACCGAAACTTGTAGCACAACTACACCATAGTTTACTATTTGTATTTAACTGAGCGTGAACTTCTAACCCTATAATTGTTTCAAACATATTTTATAATCCTTTTTAATTTTTTATTATCTTAGCAGTTTTATATCTGCACTAATTTTTACTGTTTCAAAATACTCTTTTAAAAATTGATCTTCTCTTTGTTTCATAACTTTTTGGAAAATTTGATTTTTAACCTCTTCATATGGTATGAGTTTTACACCATTTTTACTTGATACAAAAAACATATTGTAGCTTTGATTTTGGGCAAATATAGTACTAAATGCTTTTTCGTTTGTATTATTAAGTATATATTTAACTTGAGGATTTAACTCATTTTGTTTTAGATTTATATTTTGCACTATGATCTTATCGCTATTTAAAAGTGGATTTTTTTGTACTTCCATTAGGGCATTTTTATCTTTTGATACATACGCTATGATATCAAAGCTATCAGCTTCTTGATATTGCTCAATATTGTTTTCGTAGTATATTTTTAGATCTTTTTCATCAGCTATTTTTAATTTACCAGAGGCTATTTTTTTGATAAGTTTTTGGTGTATTAGTTGTTTTTTTACATTTTCTTTAAATAGATCATAATCCTGCTGTTGGGAAACTAACGCTTTAAAATCTAAAACATTCATATTGTTTTGAGCTGCTAACATCGATATGTAGTCATCTATATCAAGAAGATCAACCGATATCATATTTGATTTTATCTCTTGGTTGTATAGTGTAAGATCGATTATACTATCTATTGCTTGCTGTTTTGAAAAGTTGTTAGCTAACATTTTTTGATCTATATCGTATAGCGTTATAGGCTCGTCATTTATAATCAAAGCTATACCATTTACAAGCCCTGCATAAGCCGTAAGTGTAAGTAGTAAAATTGAGATAATGTATCTCTTCATATTTCCAATCCTTTTATTTAAAAAGTGATTTTACCATAAATATAGTAAAACCATTTAAAGTTGATCGAATAAAACTACTATTGCTTGATTATGTTGATCATAATTTATATATCGTTTTTTCTTAGTTTAACCACTAAGCCTATATCAAGTCCTGTTTTTTGTGAAATAGTTTCATCATCAAGAAGATCAAGTAGATTTTTTGCAATAGATATTTTCTCTTTTTCGATCCCTTTTTTCATCCCTTTTTTCATCCCTTTCACCATCCCTTTTTCGATCCCTTTCTCCATCCCTTTTTCGATCCCTTTTCTCTCGGCAGTTCTTAAAGCATTTAGCTCATCAAACTCTTTTAATGATATATAGTCATATATCTCTAACTCTTTTTTATCCCATGTGGTTTGGGTAGCTAAATTAAAAGCTTCACGAAACTCTTCTATATTTTCATATTGAGATGGTATTACGGTTAAATTTGAAGCGTGTTTTAAAAAGTATATCCATCTGTCTAGTATAGAGTTTAGTGATTCTATATCTTTAGTAAATTTTGGCAACTCTATAAAGCTAAATTCAAAATCATCCAGATCTTGTGTATTTGTCTCTTGATTTATGATAAGATGTCTTGATATAAAATCTTTATTTTCAAATATATTAAAGTTTAGTATCCCTATAAAATATACTTTTTTAAGTATAGTGTAGTCATTTCCTTTTGGTAGTTGTTCTATATACGCTTTTGATGTGTAATATAAACTTCTCTTTGTAAAATCACCTAGATCCTTTTTTTGCATCTCAACTATAAATGTATCACCATTTTTATTTGTAGCTTTTATATCTAGTATAGTCTCTTTAAGTTCTGGTATTTTTGGAATCTGATAAGGATTTGCCAAAGATATATCAACTATGGTTTGATTACTTTTAAAATCTAGTATCGAATTTAAAAAAGATATCAATATATTTTTATGGTTTATATCACCAAATATCTTTTTAAAAGCTAAGTCATTTTTTGGATCTGCGAATTTCATATTATTCCCCTTGTATAATCTATTTTATAGCGATAAAAGTTGTAAAGTTAACCCACTTAAAGATGCAATCAAAGTGACTAAATCCAGCATCTAGTATCATTTTTTTATTTTCATCATAACTATAAGGGATCAGTACATTTTCCAAAGCTTCCCTTTTTTGTGCTATCTCAAACTCACTATACCCTTGCTCTTTTTTATACTCATAGTATCTATCTATAAAAAGTTTATTTAGTTTTTTGTCATCACTTATCACTTTTTCACTAAATATAAATATAGCACCATCTTCTAAGCTATCATATATCTTTTTTACTAATTTTTCTCTTTGAAGTGGACGTATAAACTGTAGGGTGTAGTTTGAGATGATAAGGTTTGAGCTTTTTAGTTTGATATTAAATATATCATCTTCTATTAGTTTGATCTTGTGACCAAAAGCTTTTGATTTTTTCTTTGCACGCTTTAACATAGCTTTTGAGTTATCTATACCTATTAGTTTTAGTTTGTATGGTGCGTGGGTTGCTATATTTAGAAGTGTGGTTGCAGTAGAACATCCAAGATCATAAACTAGATCATCCTCTTTTAGGTACTCTAAAGCAAAAGATGTAGTAAGCTCTAACATATCTTTATAGTGTGGAACTGAGCGATTTAACATATCATCAAAGACACTTGCAACATCTTCATCAAACTCAAANTGCTTTGTTATAGGCTTATCAAATACTTTATCTTTCATCATCTCTCTTTAGTTTTATAGTAAAATNGTTTTTTNCATTTTTGTAGTAGTAGTCTAAATGACAATTGTGNACATCAAGGATACTATGTACTATATAAAGTCCTAGTCCAAAACTATCATTTGAGAACTTATCATCTTTACTAAATGGCTCAAAATAACTTGTAAGTTCATTTTGAAGTTTTTTACCACTATTTATAAATATGATTTTATCTTTATATCCTTGAACAATAACTTTGTTATTAAGACTATATTTTATACCGTTGTCTATTAGGTTTTTTATAGCTATCGAGAAAAGCTTCAAGTTTACATTTAGTTTTATGCTTTGTTTTATATCTATAGCTATATCTTCACTGTCACACATAAGCATATCTATGGAGTTATCTATGATATCTTCTATAAAGTACTCTTTAAACTCAATTTTTTTAGAGGTTGATATCACCTCTTCTATAGTTGCAAACTCATTTATAAGTGACTCTAACCTATAAAATACAGCTTTTAGCTTCTCATCTTTTAAAGGTTCATTTTGAAGCTCTATTAAAAACTTACCCTTAGTAATTGGTGTTTTTAACTCATGCATAATATTTCGTATGAAGATATTTCTAGCATCTTTTATGTTTTGTAGTTTTATAGCTGTTTGTTTAAATTCATTTGCAAGTAAACTCACTTCATCTTTTGATTTTGTGGTAAAACACTCAAATTTAAAATCCTCATTTGCCATATCTTTTACTTTATCTTTTAGTTTTTTTAGTGGATATAGTTTTCTAATCATCGTAAGATAAGATAAAATAACAGAGACTAAAATAGCTAAAAATACAACAAATATATAAAAGGTATTGTTTTGGATTTTGTATCTATCTTTTATCAAAAATAGCTCTTGCGGTGTTTTTATAAATAGATAGTGATACTCCCCATCACTTAGAAGTTTTACACCATGAGCTCTATCATCTCTTGTAAAGATAGTTTTTAGAGTCTTATTTTTAAACAACTCCTCTATCTTCTCCTCATCTCTTATAACACTCATATCCATATTTTTTATTGTTGTTGCAAGTTGGGAGTTGTATCCATCTTGATTGCACGATTTGTGTACCATGCGTGCTATTGGTAGATACTTTTGTTTTAACTTTTCACTTTCGCTTAAGTATATATTATCAACTACTATAAAAAAACTTATAATGATAAGTAAAATAGATACTATAAAACTAATAGTAAGTGTGAAAAATAGTGAGTCTTTATTGAACAAATTTATACCCCATCCCTCTTATTGTCTGAAGATGAATTGGGTTTTTATGATCATCTTCTATTTTATGTCGAATTCTGTTTATGATAACAGCTAGTGAGCCACTTGATTCACTACTACTATATAAAGAGTCAAGTGAATCGTAGATATCTTCTCTACTTACTATAAAATTTTCTCTTGTGATAAATAGTGATAAAAGCTCAAACTCTAAAGCTGTAAGCTTCAATACCTCTTGATCTTTTGTTATTATCTTTTTATCTTTGTCGTATATAAACTTTTTCTTTTTTTTCTCTTGAGTATCTTGTGGTGTTTGATTAAATCTTCTTAGGATAGTTTTTATCCTAACCTCTAACTCCCTTGGGTCATATGGCTTTGGTAAGTAATCATCAGCACCCAACTCTAGTGCAGTTACTTTATCTTTTATATCACTCCTTGCACTTGATATAATAATAGGTATATTGTGATATTTTAGTATCTCTTTGCATACATCAAGTCCATCCATTCCAGGAAGTGTTAGGTCTAATATAACTAGATGGTACTTATTTAATTTTAGATTGCTTAATGCTAAATAAGGATCATCAAAGTTGGTTACCTCTATGTTGTAGTTGGTTAAATATTGAGTTAGAACCTCTGCTAACTCAATATCATCCTCAACCATCAAAATCTTTACTGTTGACAATTTTTACCTCTTCTATCTTTTGATCTGTTGTAGTTTTGAAGTGTATCTTTTAGTTTGGCTTTTTGATCATCACTTAGTACACTATAGATATTTTCTATCATATTTGCTCGTGCTTTTACCATATTCTCTTTTTTGTTTAGTCTAGCTTGTATATACTTCTCTTTATCAAAACCTTCATTTGTAAAAGAATCAAATATTCTATTTTTATCTTTTCTAAACTTATCTATTATGCTATTCACTTTAAGTTGCTGCTCTTTTGTTAGATCAAGAGAGTTTATAGCACCCATAATATATCCACTTTTGTCATATCTTTTTTTATGATGATTTTTATTTTTTTTACCATCACATCCTTGATATTCACTTTTACAGTTTTGTTTATAACGATTCTCTTTGTATTCCCCATTAGATGAAGCAAAAAGTGATGTTGCTAAAAATAGTGAAGTAACAGTAGATAATAATAACTTTTGTTTTGTATACATTTTGTACCCTTTGTATTTTGATACTGTAAGTATAAAATAGTAGTGTTAATAAATTTTTAACTAAATATTAATACTATATTAATGTATTTTTTACAAGTCTAATCCCGTATTAAGTTTTAATTAAGATTAACAAAGAGATTACGTGTGATTTGCAGATATTTAGCTAAAAATCGACAAATAATCAACTGAAACTAAAGATAAAGGTAGTTAATAGATAAAGCTATCTCCTTTAATCTTAACTAAAACTTAATGCGGGATTAGACTGATTTTTTACTATCACTCTTTTAATCCAAAAATATTTTGAGTAGTTGCTAGTATATGGTCACCTTCAACTGAAGCTGAGATATCTTTTAAGGTCACTGTTGGATGGTGTAAAAACTCAGCCATAACAGTTTGGCAAAGTTTTTTTATATTTTCTTCATCCTCTTTTTTAATGAAGTGTTTTTTAATCGCATTTGATACTTTTTTCTCTATAATCTGATCTGCTTTTAGATGGATATTTTTTATAACGGGCTCTACACTAAGTGTAGCTAACCATACAAAAAACTCTTTGGTCATCGCTCCCACTATCCCGTAAGCTTCCCTTGCTTGAGATGCTCTTAGCTCCATATTTTCATCTACTATACACTGAAGATCATCAACACTATAGATATTTACCCCATCAACACTCATATCCTCTATATCTCTTGGAAGTGCTATATCAAACCAATTTCTAGTTTGGTTAAAATACTTTATCATATCTTTTTTAATGATAGGGTATGGTGCAGATGTTGCAGTTACCATTAGTCTCATAGAGTTTAGAAGTGATACTAACTCCTCATAAGGCTTAACTTCAACCTGCTTTGGATCATAGTTGTTCCCATTTCCATCTGTTACTATACTATGGGCTAAAACTCTAGCTTTTTTTATATTTCTTGAGCATATAACTACATCAAAACCATATTTTAGCAAGTGTCTACAAGCTAGCTCACTCATCTCACCTGCACCTATTACTAAAGCTTTTACACCATCAACATCTTTATATATATCTTTTGCCTTTGCAACTGCAGTTGAAGCTACACTTACACTTCCACTCCCTAGTTGTGTAGCGTTTCTAACCCTTGCAGCACATTTAAAAGCGTAGTGTAGAACTCGTGATAGTTTTACACTTGCAAACTCTTTATCAAGTGAAAATTTAAATGCATCTTTTAGTTGACCTGCTATTTGTGTCTCACCCACTACTAGACTATCAAGTGAAGATGCAACTGTAAAGATATGGTGTACAGCTTCTTCGTTTTCATACAAGTCAGCTAGTTCATAAAGCTCATTTTGGTTTAAACCACTATGATAGCAAAACTCTTTTATAACACTTGTGATTGTTTTTTTAGAATCACTGGTACTTAATATTAGTTCAACCCTATTGCAAGTTGAGATAAGTATAGCTTCATTTATAGTTTCATCTTTTACAATTCTTTTTAAAAAATTCTCTTTTTCAAGCTCATTGTTAAATGCAAGTTTTTCCCTTGTTGAGATGTTTGTATTTTTGTGTGTGAAGCTTACTACTAGATATTCCAAGATTAAAACTCTCTATTTATCATAACATTCATAATATTTTCAAGATCTTCATTTTTGTACTCTTTTATAGCTTCTATAGCTTCAAGTCCAAGTTTTTGAGCCTTTTTAATACTATCTTCTAAAGCTTTAGTGGTTACCATCTGCTCTTTTATCCAGTTTTGCTCATCACTTGATAGCTCTTTTTTATACAACGATTGAAGTTTTTGTTTATCATCGATTCGTTGATTTAAAAGCAAGTAGGGGATAGTTACTTTCCCCTCTACAAAGTCAAACATAGCAGGTTTACCTAAAGTTGCACTATCTTGTGTTATATCAAGGATATCATCTATCATCTGAAATGCAAGCCCAAGGTTTTTCCCATAAAGTGCAAATGCATCTGGATCTTTACAGCTTAAAAGTGCAGCAGCTTTTGCACTTGCTTCTATAAGTGAGGCTGTTTTTTTATATATCATATCAAGATATTTGTCGTATGAGGTGTTAAAGCTATTAGTAAGATCTACATCGATCATCTCCCCAATACTTAAAAGTGTAACAGAGTTTGATATAGTATACGCTACATCTGATCGAAGCTGGGTGAGTTCTGTAAAAGCTTTTGAGTATAGTATATCCCCAAACATTATGGAGGTTTTATTATCAAAAAGTGCATTTATAGATGGTTTTCCACGTCTTGTGTGGGCTTCATCTATAACATCATCATGAAGTAATGACGCTGATTGTATCATCTCAACTATTGCACATAGTTTTATAGACTGGTCACTAGATCCAGCGATTTTTAAAATCAACTTACTTCTTAACATCTTACCTTCAGATAGAAGATCAAAAAGCTCTAAACTTTTTTTATCCCCTATCTCATCCATAAAAACTTTTATCTGCTCTTTTACTTTTACTAACTCTTCCATATAACTCTTAACTTTTTATTTTTTTATAACACTTAACTATCTAATCTACAAACAATCTCACCTGTTAACTCTAGGTATGTACTTTTTTTGTTGTACTCTATCTGGCTAGAGTTTTCAAATGCATACTCTTTTATAGCTCTATCAAGTCCATCTTCACCATACTCTTTAATTAACATAGTTTCCATCACAGTAAACTTTTCAAAAAACTGATCCATTTGATCTTTTACTAGATCATCACTTGCTTGATTTAAGATATCCCAAAACTTAGATTTTGGACTACCCCCAAATATATTACTCTCATCTTCAAATAGTGCATCGTATTTTGCCATTTTATTTTCCTTTTATTTTATTTTAGTCTTTCTCTTACACTTTGAGCATGAGCTGTTAAGCTTTCTGTATCTGCTAGTAGTGCACATTGTTCCCCAACCTCTTGGATAGCTTTTTTACTAAAGCTTATGATTGAACTTTTTTTCATAAAGTTTTCTACATTTAGAGGGCTATAAAATTTTGCAGTTCCACCTGTTGGAAGTGTATGGTTTGGACCTGCTATATAATCCCCTATAGGTTCAGGTGTATTTTCACCTAAAAATATTGCTCCAGCGTGTTTAATACTAGGTAGTAGTTCAAATGGATTTTGTGTCATCACCTCTAGATGTTCTGGTGCTATTTCGTTCATAAGTTCAATAGCTTTTTCCATAGTGTCTGTTACTATTATACAACCCCTCTCATCGATAGATTTTTGAGCTATTTCATTTCTACTTAAAACTTTTAGGTAGTTATCTACCTCCACACTTGTTTCATCTGCAATCTTTTGTGAAGTTGTTATCATAATAGAACTAGCCATCTCATCATGCTCCGCTTGACTTAACATATCTATTGCAAGATAGTTTGGTTTAGCTGTCTCATCTGCTAAAATACCTATCTCACTAGGACCTGCAATCATATCTATATTTACCTCACCAAATACAAGCTTTTTTGCAGTTGCTACAAATATATTTCCTGGACCTGTTATAACATCAACTTTTTTTAGTGATTTTGTCCCATAAGCCATAGCTGCAATCGCACTTGCACCCCCAACTTTCATAACTGTTTTTATACCACAAAGATGACAAGCTGCAAGGGTTAGTTCATTTATCTCATTATCTGGAGTTGGTGTACATACTACTATCTCATTAACTCCTGCAACTATTGCAGGGATTGCATTCATAAGAAGACTACTAGGGTAGGCAGCTTTTCCACCTGGGATATAAAGTCCAGCTCTATCAACTGCTGTTACTTTTTGTCCTAAAATAGTTCCATTTTCCTCAAAATCTATCCATGACTTTGGAAGTTGCTTCTCATGATAAACTTTTATTCTATCATATGCTAGATGTAGTGACTTTTTAAGCTCTTCATCTATGTTGTCGTATGCTTTTTTCATATCATCAGAGCTTACAAAAAGTTCGTTGGTATCTTTTGGAGTCCATCTATCAAATTTAGCTATATGATCACAAATCGCATCATCGCCATTTTGGATGATATCATCTATGATCCCATTTACTATAGAGCTTACTTTTTTTATATCTACATTAGCTCTACTTAATATCTCTGTAAATTCATTTTCAAAGTTATTATCATCTGTATTTATTATTTTCAATTTATCTCCTTAATACTAATTAATAGTTTATAGCTTCAAGTATATCTTCTACTGATTTTTTCTCATCCCAAGAGCTAACATCTATAGTGATATCAGCAACTGCTTCATATTGTGAAACTCTCTCATTGTATAGTTCACGAGCTGTTTCTAGATCATTTAGAAGGGGTCTTTTTTTAAACTTCGCTTTTGAGTTTGGTGCATCTTTTAATCTTTGGATGATAGAGTCAAAACTAGCTTTAAGATATATAACAGTACCGATATTATTTATATTTGCTTGTCTATAAAATCCACCACCAGTTGATATAACAGTACCACTTAGGTTCTCTTCACACCATAAAGCACATCTTTTCTCTAGATCTCTAAAATATGCTTCACCAGAAGTTCTAAATATTTTTTTTATGCTTCTATTTTCTAAACTCTCTATAATATCATCAGTATCGATTGCAAAATAGTTTGTTGATTTTACCATCGCTCTTGCAATTGTACCCTTACCAACACCCATAAAACCAATAAGTATAATGTTCTGTTTTTTATGCAAAGTAGTTTTCCTTTGAATTTATAATCGTGGATTATATCAAAAACAATTAAAACTACTCTTTGGTTTGAAGTTTACTATTTAGGAAGCTCAGAAAATGGATCGTTTGGGTCATCAGTTATAGCTTCACCATTGAGTGATGCATCAAGTTCACTATGTCCAACTTTTGATTTGTATTTTGTAACCTCTTTGCTGATAATTTTTAGTCTATCTTTTTGATACTCTATAATAGTCTCTTTTGGTATACAAGCTCTTACAAATGTACTATCTATCTCATCCTCAAATGCAACCCTTGAGTAGTTTAAGTTTTTATCAACAAACATTGGTAGCTTTTTATCATCTTTAAATCTATCTACAACTGCTTGCTCTTTTTCATTTGTGATGTTTTTAGTGTTTTCGTACACTACAACATCTATAGTTCCGTTGATCTTTTTTATCATCTTAAATCGAGCATTTTCTTTAACTACATCGATCATATCTATACCACCACTTTTATGTGCAAATACACACATCTGGTCATCTATCTCATCCATATACCAAGATGGTGCACCACCTATCTCTATTTTGTCTCTTTCGTTTAAATATTTATTAAACATATGTTTAACTAAAGTTTCAACTAGCGCATTTGTAATAAGTAATAACATAACAACATCCTTATTTTAGTATCTAATCTTATTTTATCTTAATAACCTTTTATATGCTATTAGTATGGTAGCACCTCATATTAGCTATGGTAAAAATATAATGGCAATTGTTGTTGACTCTTTAGCTTTATAAAGCAGATCATCAGCTTGTTTGTATACCTCGTCATCATCTTTTATATCTTTTGCATTTTTACAAAAAAGACCCATAGATACAGTCACATAAGCACTTGCACTATTGCCAGTATGTTCTATATGAAGGTTTTCTATATTTTCTTTTATACTATTTGCAAAAGTTAAGGCTTTTTGTTGTGAGTCAGCTTTAAAAATAGCACCAAACTCTTCACCACCAAGTCTAAAACAATAATCATCAGCCCTATTTAAAGTCTCTTTTAAAGATGCAGCAACTTTAGTTAGTGCATCATCATCTGAATAAAACCTCTTTTTACATCATTTTAACTTTTTATTTTATGTATTTCTGAATAATATTTTTAAAAGTACCAGATTCATGTCCTTTTTGTAAAGATTTATTAAATTTTTTTAAAAAATCTTTTTTATTCATCTCTTTAGATATACCTAAATAATTTGGATCACGATTAAATGGAACTGGTAAAATAACAAACTTATCTTTATTTTTTATCAAATAAGGGTCTTTTTTTATTGCATCATAAATACCAGTTTTCCCTGGACCTATTAATGCTACATCCATATGTCCTCTTAATAGCTTTACTAAACGATGTCGTGGATTATCATCTTCAATAACTTTAAATAAGTTATCATTAACAGCTTTATCAAACTCTTCACCAAAGGAAACACCTCTTACAGTACCAACCTTTTTACCTTTTAAATCTACTATGTTATTGTAATTAAATTCATTACCTTTTATAACTACAAGTAACATATCATCATAATACATTACATCAGAATAATCAAATATTTTAACTCTTTGGGAATTTTTTGAAAATCCAAAAATGGCACCTTTTCCATGAGTAGCATAAGTATATGCTCTTTTCCAAGGATTAAGTTTTATATTAAATTTACAATCTATATCTTTCCCTACATAATGTCATAAAAATGCA
>JGI997J19993_1000157_pt1 | contig 23802 bp, 11 predicted proteins | sample Etolagbewater25m_FD_19993 | JGI IMG/M metagenome (IMG submission 19993)
ACCCAAACACATAAATTTGGAACTTCAAACACACTCGTCTTTGATTTTTGTGTCCTTGTGTCCCTGTGTCTTTGTGTCCTTGCGTCCCTGCCTTTTGTGTCTTTGTGTCCCTGTGTCTTTGTGCCCTTTAATACTCTAATGATAGACTTCCTTGCGATGCCCAACCTTGAGAATAATGATGGTTAGCTGAGCATCCTGAATATCATAGATGATCCGATACTGCCCGCAGCGGATCCGGTAGAAATCCGTGCCGGCAAGCTTGAGACATCCGGCGGGACGGGAATCCCCGGCAAGGGACTGTATGCGTCGGGCAATCCTGATCCGATCGTCGCGGGGAATCTTTTTGAGGACCTTAAGGACCGATGTTTTAATCTCGATCTTATACATCGTCTTTGATCTTCAGAATCTTGAGCGCCTCGTTAAACGAGACCGTCGGCTCATTTAAAACGGCCTGCACGTCTTGAAGGTCCTGCTGTTCCTCGGCCATGTCCTGCGACACAACCCGGCTGATATACTCGGACACAGACTGATCAGCCTGGATCGAACGCAATTTCAAGACCTTGACAAGGTTTTCATCCAGATAAATTGTTGTTCTTTTTTTGATCATCATTCGCCTCCTGATGAAAATGTAACATAATAACATAATTATGTCAATTTTAGAATGCTAGCGCAGAAATACTTTGCACTGCGCCCCCGCCCTGTGAACAGGGTGGATTCTTCTACCAAGAGTAAAGAAAACAGAAGATAGAACGGAGAAAAAACCAAATCAAAAATAAGCGAGAATAGTGGTTGGGATTATTACATTCCTTTCACTATATTTTTTTATCGGTCTCCCTGTTTTGTCTATCTCCTCTGTTCTTTCCTCCCTTTTCTTATCCATTCAAAACAATCCTCAGCTGTTTTCCCCTTCCCGCGTTCCGGTGCGTGTGTTATACTATGCCAATATGTTAACTTTATGAGAGGATTATGGTTATGAAAAAAATAGTGGTCTTTTTGAAACTTTACTGGGCCCGGATTCTTGTCTGGCTTCTCATCCTGGCAGCCGTTGTTATTGCCGGATTTTTTGTGAATTACTGTATGAAAAGCTTTGCCATGATTGAAAACTTCTCTAAACGGCAGATCGCCGGACAAATGGCCCTGCTGCTGCCGATGTTTCTGCTGGTCCAACTCATCGCCGCGCCGATCATGATCGGACTGCAGATGTATTTCATGCAGGGCGGTTTCGCAAAAATGGGTCAAAACAAGGTCACGCTCTCCAGGGCAGATGTCAAATGGGATGATGTCATCGGTATGGAAGGGCCAAAAAAAGAGGCCTGGGAGCTGGTGGAATTGCTGAAAGACCGCGCCAAGGTCAAGGCCATCGGCGGAAAAATCATCAAGGGGACCATTATGCTGGGACCGCCGGGCTGCGGCAAGACTTATCTGGCCAAGGCCATTGCCACCGAATGCGGTCTTCCGCTGATTTCAGCCACAGGAAGTGAATTTATCGGAATGTTTGTCGGCATCGGAACCGCACGCATGAAATCATTGTTTAAAGAGGCGCGAGCCCTGGCCGAATTGCACGGCGGATGCCTGGTCTTTATTGATGAAATTGACTCCTTCGCGCGGCCGCGCCAGGCCGATCAGGGCTTCGGCGGAACCATGGACCGCAATGCCACGATCAACCAATTCTTAACCGAACTCGACGGTCTGCGCAAATCCGAAAATAATATTGTGGTCATTGCCGCCACAAACTCTAATGAAAGCGACCTGGATTCGGCGATCATGCGCTCCGGACGATTTGAGCGTAAAATCCATGTCACCAAACCGAATCTGGAAGACCGCAAGGCCCTGTTCCGGTTTTATCTCAAGCGCGTCAAGGCCGAAGAAAACGTGGATTCCGACCTTCTGGCCCGCAAGGCCCTGTGGTTTTCCCCGGCCGATATCGACGCGATGGTGCGTGAGGCCGGATTGATCGCTATGAGAGACGGACGGGATCAAATTTCCAACAAAGATTTATCGACCGCTTATGACCGGGTTATGTTCGGAATGAAGAGCAACATCACCCTTTCACCGAAAGAAAAAGAATGGACGGCGTATCACGAGGCCGGACATGCGGTCATCGCGTATCTGTGTCATCCGACCAATGACGTCATTAAGGCCACAATCATCCCGCACAAAGGAATGCTGGGTTTTGTATCGCAGCGCCCGGCCGAAGAACTGCACAGTAAGGGCTATCACGACATGATCGCGGAGATCAAGGTCGCCCTGGGCAGTTACGCGGCTGAACGCATGATCTTCGGATCGACCAGTGCCGGCGTGGGCGGCGGTCCGGGCAGTGATTTTTATACGGCCATGAATTATGCGCATGCCATGGTTTGGAATTTCGGCATGGGCCAGTCCGGTCTGATCGGAGATTTTACGGCAATGAAAACGCCTTACGGCCAATCGACCTTATCCGAAAACCTGCGTTCCCGGCTGGAGGATGATATTCAGCAGATTCTGCAGACGTGTCTGAAAGAAGCATGCCAGACTCTCGAGGAGAACCGTGCGATTTTTGAAGAGTTTGCGCGCGAACTCCTGACTAAAGAAGAGTTGGAATATGATGAAATCGTTGCGATCTTCGACCGTCACGGAATCAAACCCGCGCGGCTCGCGGGCAACGTATCGGCCTGATTTTTTACCATGAATAGACCGCACCACAACAACTTTAAAGAGCCTGTTTTTCCCTTTTTCGCTCTTTGCTCCCGTCTTTGCCATGTGATACTGTGCCTCTGTGCCGTTACAGCTTTATGCGCCGGCTGCTACCAGAGTCCGCCGCCGGTGACCGAGCTATCCGAAGCGCATCAGAAATTTCAGAGCATCTGCGCTGAGGATTTTTCCATGCCCGTCAAGGTTGTTCCGTTGCCTGATACTCTGTATGTGTATGTGCCGGTCGAGTTTAATCTCATGATCACGCGCGCCGCAGCCGCTAATCCGTTTGCCGCAAGCAAACCCTCCCCGATGCGTCAGGTCAATTTTGTCGAAACTAACCTGACCGACGGAACGATTGATGTCCGCTACGATATTACGCCGGTGACGCAATATCCCAGGGCCGTGGGGTATCAATCGGCCTACAGCGATGAGGCGGCATCGCTTCAGAGCGGGCTCTTGCAGGCCCTGACACGCGCCTACGGAGATCTGGACGACGGGGAACCGGCGATGGATTTTGTGGTGCTGATGATTGCCGATATCCATAACGGACTGGCGATCAAAAATCTGTTTTGCTTTGCGGATCTGCGCAAGGCCATGGCGCAGGCCCTGCCGAATGATGAATACGCGAAACGTTATATCAGTGATTTGATCGGAGATCAGGACCTGATTCAAAATACCGACGGACATGGCCTGAATTTCACCGCGATAACCTGGCCGGAGTTTATTGCGCGCCAGATTACCTACCGGATTAATTTCAAATACACCCGCAGCAGTTTTCCGCCGGCACAGACCGATGAACAGGAGATCCTGCAAATCATCCGCGACACGCTCAGCGCCTATGAGTTTGACGGTAAGGACACGATTCAGGAAATCACGTTGAAAAATCTGGCCGGTGATTTCACAACCATTTTCACACGTAAAGATTTAGACGCAATTCCCGAACCTCCGGAGCCCCGGCTCTTTCAGATCAACTTTGATCCGGCAGGAAGAATCAAGACTATTGAAGAGAGTGAATAGAGTCGAGAATGCGGTGAACTGTGAGCGGTGATCGGTGATCAGGGATCTATGAGCGATGAAGGCTGATCAGGGATCGGTGAACAGTGATCTGCAGGGCTCGACGCCCGCTCTTTTCTCTCTCATCACCTCTCTACCCTCTTATCAAAAAAAGTCCGTTTAACGGCGCGCCGGGTGTGTAACGGAGGCGTCGCGTCCTGCATGGGGATATTCTGGGGGTCGACGCCACTTGTAGGGTCCTACGCCCCCGGCGGACCATTTACAAACATTCCGACGGACTGACAAGGGACTAGAGCATTAAAGGACACAAAGGCACCGGGACACAAAGACACAAAATTGAGAGAAGAGATGAGAGATAAGAGAATATAGATAACCAAAAAATAAAATTGATCAAATCGCCCGTTTGTCCGCGGATTTTTGGCGGAAAGGACGCCGGTCGGCCGATCCCTGTAAATTTATCCGTCATCCTGTCCGCGTTTGATTTTTCTCTCATCTCCAGGCTGTCTTCTATGCTCTTGTCCTCTCAGGCTCTCGCCTGCCTGCCGGTAGGCAGGTCGATCCCTGTAAATTTATCCGTCATCCTGTCCGCGTTTGATTTTTCTCTCATCTCCATACTATATTCGATGCTCTTGTCCTCTCAGGCTCTCGCCTGCCCGCCGGATTTTTGGCTGACTAACGGGCGATCCGTTCAAAAACAATTTGAATTTTCCTGAGACCTGGGACTTGAGACGTGTCACTTTTCAGGAAGCACGTTCACCTTCCTCCCCTGAACCTTTAGCCTCCCGTCGACAAACAGCTGAATGACCTTCGGGTACAAGCGGTGTTCGACCGCGTGGAGTTTTGCCTCGAGGGTCTCGAGGGTGTCGTCTTCGGCAATGGCAACGGCTTCCTGGGCGATGATCGGGCCGCGGTCCATTTTTTCATCGACAAAGTGAACACTCACGCCGGTGACTTTTACGCCGTAGGTGAAGGCGTCCTTGATGCCGTGACCGCCCTTAAAGGACGGCAGCAGCGCGGGATGGATATTGAGGATCCTGTTGGGGAATTCTTTAACGAAGAAGGCTGTTAAGAGCCGCATGTAGCCGGCCAGCACGACAAAGTCGACGCCGCGCTGTTTGAGATTCACCACCATGTCGCGGTCCACGCTTTGCGGATTGGTGTAGTTTTTGGGGCTGAAGATCATGGTTTCAATACCGGCCTCTTCCGCGCGTTTGAGCCCGAAGGCGTCTTCGCGGCTGGAGATGACCAAAGCCGGCTCGGCGGTAATCTCTTTGGCCTTGACGGCGTCAATGATCGCTTGAAGATTGGTTCCGTTTCCGGAAATCAACACGGCAAATTTCATGGTGCGTCCTTGGGTTTCAAGTCCTCTCTGATTCCAACGTCTCCCGCTCCCCCTGTTGGCTTCACGCTAAAAAGTATGCCATCTTTTTGACAACCGTGCAAAAATTTTGATTGTTTTTTAAAGAACCGGTTTTTTGTCCGAATGCGTCGTTATGAGTGCGCGGATTTCGGGGCGTTTCTTTCCAGATGTCCGCAGCGCCACAGACCCAGAAGACCGACCACGCCGAAAACGCCGGCCACGGTGCTCAGGATCATGGCCGGGGCAATAAATTCGGAGAGCCAGGAGCTGATCAGCATCGCGATCATGAAGGCCAGATGAATCACGATTTCCAGAGAGCTGAAGACCTTGCCCTGCATTTGCTCGTCGGCAACCTCGTGAATAATCGTGTTGGCGGCGATAAAAACCGGACCGATGACCATGCCCAGCCCCAGGGTCAGGAAAAAGGCCAGCCAGACGCTGGGCCAGCTGGTGATGCCCCAGACAAAGGCCAGCATCATGATCCCGCCGAGAATCAGACACAAAAAAATGGTGCGGTACCACGACAGGCGACGGCCGAATTTTCCGTAGATTACGGTTCCCAGAAACAGGCCCGCGCCCAGGGTCACGGCCAGGACCCCCAGGTGACGCGTGACACTGTGAAAGATCTGCTGAACAAAGACAATAATGACCACGTAGACCGCGCCGGCCGCGGCCAGGAGAATGAACAGGGTCGCGATCACAAAGCGAATTTCTTTTTTGTGAAACAGGTAGGCCACGCCGTCTTTCATTTCATGCCAGAACGAACGTTCCAGCTGAAGGATTTCTTTGCCCTGTTCCAGAATTGCGTGCCGGTCGATTTTGACAAACAAATGACGGGTCATTGATAAAATCAGCAGGCCCGAGGCAAAAAATGTGGCCGCGTCAAACAGAAACCCGCCGCGCGCGCCGAACCACTCAACGAGAAATCCGCCCAACGCGCAGCCCAGGGCAAAAGCAATCATGCCGGTGGTGGTCATCAACGAATTGGCGGTCAGCAGGTGTTCCTGACGGACGATCTCGGGAATGATCGACATCTTGGCCGGAACGTAAAACCGGCTGAAACAAAACATCAAAAAGATGACCGCGTAAATCGGCAGCATGGTCTTCCAGAACATAAAAATCAGCGGAATGGTCAACACCAGCAGAGCCCTGGCAATGTCGCAGATCAGTAAGGTTTTTTGACGGTCCCAGCGGTCGACAAACACGCCGGCAATCGGCCCGACGAGAAAAACAGGAATAATCGTAAAGGACAAGAGTTTGGCCAGACTGGTCGCCGAGGGCTGCTGCCCGCCCAGCTCGTAGGCCAGACCGATCAAGGCCATTTGGGTAATCCGGTCACCGAACTGCGAAATCAGCTGGGCCCACCACAGGCGCAGAAAATTTTTGTTTCGGCTGTCGGAAATAAATTGAATCATTGTCTGTCCTTGCAAAAGGCGCCGACTCTTAACCGGGACTCTCCGGCGGCACCGCCGTCTTCCTGATCCCAACAATAAGGGCGGACAAATCTTGCCCGCCCTGAAAGTCTGTGCTCAAATCAACCGTGCCCCGCTAACCGCTTCAGCGACACCGCTGAGTTTTCCGCACCCAAAAAATCAAAGCCGTTGACCGGAGTCGAACCGGTGACCCCATCATTACGAGTGATGTGCTCTACCAACTGAGCTACAACGGCGTGAATTTGCAACATTTTTTCAAAACCTCTTGTGCAGGAACCGGCAAGATTGCCACCGAATCCCGCACCGTTTAACCGGCCGCGTTATTCAGTCGCCGGAACCGCCGGGGCCTCCGCCTCCGGCGCCGCAGGCATTTCAGCCTCAACCGCCGCTTCTTCATCCGCAAAGGTCTCAGCCTGGGCCTCAATCAGATTAAACAGCTCGTCCTGATTCTCCTGCATGACCCGGTAACCCAGCTCCGCGGTCTTCTGAAACATTTCCGGCTGTTTCTCAATAAACGTCTTGCCGACGTCCGTCTGAAAAAACCCCGTCAAAGTATTCAATTCGGACTCACTCAGCAACCCCGTCGTAATAGTAATATATTGGTCTTTAAGTGCGTCCCAGCTTAAATGCCGGGCATAAAAATCCCGAATGGTCTGCTGATACGGCATCATTGTCGGCTGTGACTGAATCATCAACTCCACCATGCTGCTGATCCCTTCCTGAAGCTGCTGCGGAGTCTGCATCGCCAATAAAAACTGCTCGGCCGCCGCCTTGTGCGCTTCCGCGACCTCGGGAGCCGCGTCTTCCTGCGCCTGGACAAGACCCGCTGCACCGAACGACACCAGCACAACCGCCAAACACGCTGTCAGTATTTTTTTCATTTTTCCTCCTTTGAGTAACTATTAATTAAACAGATCTGCCCCTGCGGCCGCACCGCAGCGACAGCAAACCTTCACCCTTTTCATTAAACCTTGTGCATTTAAAGCCAAATTATAACGGAATTTTTATTCTTTGTAAATTCTTTTCCCCGCCCTTTTTCAGAACCGGGACGCAACGAATTCGCGAACCAGCACCGTGCCTTCTAAGCCGGCGTTTTCGCCGTGCGGGCCAACGTCTGGAAATTTTTTGGAAGGAAACCACCTGTGCAAGAATGGTGCCGAGGGACGGAATTGAACCGCCGACACAAGGATTTTCAGTCCTCTGCTCTACCGACTGAGCTACCTCGGCATCATAAAAATTCGGAAGAACTTTCCGGAATCCCGTCGGAACACCCCAACAATGCGCTCCGGAAAGCTTTAAAAGAGAGCTTATTTTAATCAAGCGAACCCGGATTGTCAAGCCTTTTCCAAATCCTTGAACCCGAATCCCGGATTCAGATCCCGCGTCGCGCGCAACGACATCATCAAAATCAAACAATCAAAAAATCAGCATCCGTTTCCGCCGACAGCCCGAAACAGCGGCGGCCGAAGCCCCCCTATTCCTCCCAGCCCCCACCCTCCAGCGCCTGAATAATCTTGACATAAACATCCTGCGCCGACTTAATCATCGGAAAAAAATTCTTGCGGGCCTTAACCGAAATCTTGACCGTATTGACTCCCGTGCTCAAAACCATCACCTTGACCTGCGTTCCCTGCAGATCCGCCTCCAGCAATCCGCCCGTCTCCTGGCTTTGCGTCAACATTCCCATTTGCGACAAGACCTCCTGGGCACGGCGCCAGACCGTCTCATAATCACGATCAATAATCGTTCCTTCCACTGTATCCGGACTGGCCACATATCCGCCCAGGGCTCCGAGACTCCCGACCACCAAATAGACACATCCACTCAACGGCAACACCGTCAGACAAACCAGCACAACCCAAAACATTTTCGTCCTTGCCCGGAACACCCGCATTCTCTCTCCTTTGGAAATAGCACTTGTGTTAACATTACCGCATCCGAACCGTCGTTCTCCGTCAGGACGACGATTCTTCCTCGTCGGCCGGCTCCTGTTTCCAGGGAAACATCGCCAAAAACAACGCGGCAATCATCGCCAGAACAATCCAGTCCCGCCCGATCAAAATAATCGCGACCCAGGGATAGCCCTCATAAGCCGCTGTTACCTCCGTATACAGACTCTTAATCAACAAGACCCCCAGGACAATGGGAATCACAAACCGAATCGAGACATCCCACAACCGGGTCAGCCGGACAGAACCCGCACGATTCATATGCTCGCGCAACTTTTTGGCCCGAAACACCCAGCCGACCAGAAGACACTCCAAAATCCCCACAACCACCAAACCGTAATTCGTCACAAAATGATCCAGAATATCAATCCAGAAAACACCGCTTCTGGCCGTAAAAATTATGCTGCCCAAAAACCCGGTCAGACACACCACCGAAACCACCGTCTTGCGTCGAAAATGAAATTTGTCGACGACCGCGGCGCTGAAGGCCTCGACCAGCGAAATCGCGCTGGAAAATCCGGCCAGCACCAGGGCCACAAAAAACAAAACACCAAACACCTGAGAAAAATTCGGCATCAGACTGATCGCCTTGGGATACGCGATAAACGCCAGCCCGATCGATTCCTGCACAACCTCACTGACCGGCAGACCCAGTGAATGCGCCATATACCCCAGCGTGCCGAAGACAGCAAACCCGGCAATAAACGAAAACAATCCATTGCCCACACTGACCACCACCGCGTCCTGCACCACATCCGCTTTGCGCGGCAGATACGACGCATAGGTCACCATAATCCCGAAGGCCAGCGACAAAGTAAAAAAGATCTGTGAAAAGGCGTCAATCCAAATCTGCGGCGTCGCCAGCAGCGAAAAGTCCGGTTTAAGGTATACCGCGATCCCCTGCATCGCGCCTTGAAGCGTCAGACTCCAGACAACCAGAATCCCGATCAGAAGAAACAATAACGGCATAAAAATTTTATTCGCCCGTTCCAGTCCCTTCTGCACCCCAAAAAACACGATCACCCAGCACACGCCCCAAACCGCCATTAACGAAAACAGAATCGGGGAACGAATATCCCCGATCTGAAGCGGCCCGTCGGACGCCTGAAGAAACTGATTAAAAAAGAACTCCCTGGTATCCGCGCCCCAGCTCAGATTCGCGGCAAAAAACACATAATTCAGACACCAGGCAATCACCGCGGAATAATACAGCATAATGCCATACATCGCGCAATTGACCGCCCACCAGCCGACCCACTCCCAATGACGGTCAATCCTGGCAAAACTCATCGGCGCACTGCCCCGCATCTTGTGCCCCAGACCCAGTTCAAGGATCAAGAGCGGAATCCCGACGACCAACAACGCGATGGTATACGGAATCAAAAACGCCCCGCCGCCGTTCTTATAACACAAATAAGAAAATCGCCAGATATTGCCGAGTCCGACCGCAGATCCGAGCGCCGCCAGGATAAACCCCATCCGGGATCGCCACTGAGGACGGGGATGGTGCGGCTCACTGAGTTGAATATGTTTGGACATGGTTTTTTAAAATTGATAAAGTCACATGGACACAAAGACACAAAGACACAAAAAAGCTTATTAATTCTGTAAAGTCATAAGGACACAAAGACACAAGGTCACAAGGACACAAGGTCACAAGGACACAAGGACACAAAAACAATCGTTAAAGACGAATAAAAACTATCAACAAATTACTATGAAAATATTTTACTGCTTTCAGTCTTCACTATTTTTGAACAGCGCCTTCCTGATTCTTCTTTGCCTCTTTTATTCCTGCAAAGGCTTTTTCTACCGCTTTTATGTCCCTATGCCTTTGCATTCTTGCATCTGATTTTTGCCTTTTGTGTCCCTGTGTCTTTGTGTCCTTTTACCCCCGAAACATGGGTTTTGCCTTTTGTGTCCTTGTGTCTCTGTGACCTTGCGTCTTTTTTAGAATATATTCAACGAATAATTCAGAATAAAACCCGCAAACACAATCGAAACCATCGACATCAGCTTGATCAGAATATTGATGCTCGGTCCCGAGGTATCTTTAAACGGATCTCCGACGGTATCTCCCACAACCGTAGCCTTGTGACAGGCCGATCCTTTCCCGCCGCAGTTTCCCTCTTCAATATACTTCTTGGCGTTATCCCAGGCCCCGCCGGAATTCGCCATCATGACCGCCAGCACAAACCCGGCGCCCGTGGCCCCCATCAACAGGCCGCCCAGCGCATTAATCCCCAAAAGCAGACCGACACCCACCGGCGTGAAAATCGCCAGCATCGCCGGCAGAACCATCTCTTTGAGCGCGGACTTGGTCACGATATCCACACACGTCGCATAATCCGCTTTAGCCGTGCCTTCCATCAAACCTTTGATCTCACGAAACTGACGGCGAACCTCCTCGACAACCTGTCCGGCCGCGCGTCCGACCGCGCCCATGGTCAATGCCGAAAATACATACGGCATCATAATCCCGATAAACATTCCAGAGAGCACCGACGGATCCAGCAAATTCAGATCCAAACGTCCACCGGCCAAAACAACCTGCCCTTTAAACGCCGCAATCAACGCCAGGGCCGTCAACGCGGCAGACCCGATCGCAAACCCTTTTCCGGTCGCCGCTGTGGTATTCCCCAACGAATCCAGCGCGTCGGTCTTAACCCGAACCTCCGGCTCCAGACCCGCCATCTCAGCGTTACCGCCCGCGTTATCCGCGACAGGTCCATAAGCATCCGTCGCCAGAGTCACACCCAGCGTAGAAAGCATCCCGACCGCCGCAATTCCGATCCCGAACAGACCGGCAAATTTATAACTCATCAAAATCGCCAGCGCGATCACCACAATCGGCAGCGCGGTCGAAATCATCCCCACAGCCAGCCCTTCAATAATCACCGTGGCCGGTCCGGTCTCAGCCGACTGCGCGATCTTTTTCGTCGGATTAAAATGCGCGGACGTGTAATACTCGGTCAAAAATCCAATAATCAATCCGGCACCCAGACCGACAATAATCGCCCAGAAGATCCCCATGGCATCGGAGGCCGGCATCATCACCTTCACCCCGAACAACGCCAGCAGAACCACCACAGCGGACGCGATCCAAACCCCTTTATGCAGGGCCTTGAGCAGAACCTCCTGCGAGGTCTCTTCCCCGGTTTTCACAAACATCATCCCGATCACCGACGCTAAAATCCCCAACGCCGCGATAATCATCGGCAGCATCAATCCGGCCAGACCGAATTTAACGATTCCCAGCGACGCGGTCGCCAGAATCGATCCCACATAACTTTCAAACAGGTCCGCGCCCATCCCGGCCACGTCCCCGACATTATCACCCACATTATCCGCGATAGTCGCCGGATTACGGGGATCATCTTCCGGAATCCCGGCCTCAACTTTACCGACCAAATCCGCGCCCACATCCGCGGCCTTGGTAAAAATCCCGCCGCCCACACGGGCGAACAGTGCCATAAAACTGGCTCCCAGCCCCACAGACAGCATGACCGTCGTAATCGCTTCAAGATTATCTCCGTAATACATCCGCAGTCCGAAATACCACAAGACCAGATTCAGCAGGCCCAGACCGACCACAGAAAACCCCATGACCGAACCCGAAGAAAAGGCCACCCGCAGACCGTCATTGAGCGACGCACGGCAGGCATTCGCGGTGCGTGCCGATGAGGCGGTCGCAATCTTCATTCCGATAAACCCGGCCAACGCCGAACAAAACCCTCCGGTCAAAAACGCGAACGGCACCAGAAAATTTTTATTGCCCAGCAGCTCAATGCCGAAAAGCACAAAAAAGACCAGCGCGAAAAATACGCTGACCGCTTTATACTGGCTGCTCAAATACGCCGAGGCGCCTTCCCGAACCGCCTGCGCAATTTCTTTCATGCGGTCGGTCCCTTCCTCTTTCTTCATGATCCCTGTCGTCAGCATCCAGGCCCAAACAAGAGCCCCGACGGACAGCACCGGTACGACTAAAAACAGATTTCCCATAACGCTCCCCTTTTTTAATGCAACTATTTTTTCAACCCCTCCGGATTTAATCAAATCCGCTCTGCGAAATCAACGTAACGCCTACCCCTTATTAGGCTTGCGCCCGTGATTCGCTTTTTTTCCGCGCCAGTTCAGTTTGCCTCTGCGCTTCTTTTTGCTCATCTGAAATCACCCCTTACACGCTTGAATTTTGGAAGATTAGTATCAACTTTGTGGAATTGATGAAAAATTTAACGACATTATTTATACAGGAAATTTGGGGAAATGCAATAGAAAAGGTCACAAAGACACAAAATTGAGAGAAGAGAGAAGAGAGAAGAGAAAAGAGAGAAGAGAGAAGAGAAAAGAGAGAAGAGAGAAGAGAAAAGAGAGAAGAGAGAAGAGAAAAGAGAATATAGATAACCAAAAAATAAAATCGATCAGATTACCCGTTTGTCCTCCGGATTTTTAGCGAAAGGACGCCTGCCTGCCGGTAGGCAGGTCGATCCCTGTAAATTTATCCGTCATCCTGTCCGCGTTTGATTTTTCTCTCATCTCCATACTATCTTCTATGCTCTTGCCTATCCGCCGGGAGTGTGGCGGAGGGGTCACGCCCTGCATGGGGATGTTGATATTCAATCGGGGGGTATTGTATGGGATTCGACGACATGCGGTTGTTTCGTAGGGTTCGACCCCCGGGCGAACCGTTACAAAATATTTCGGTTTTTCGGCGATCCGTTACAACATCCGGCATGCCCGCCTGTCCGCCGGGTGTATGGCGGAGGGGTCACGCCCTGCATGTAGGGATCGATGCCCTCAGCGGACCGTTTACAAACATTCCGTTTTTCCCGTCGCGCCCTGCGCTTGAGACATGAGACATGAGACTATTATAAACTAGCCAATTCGGCCTCCGGCTCCTTCGCATACCCCAGAATCACCGGCAAAGGCTGCGGCGGCGTGACATTAATAATCACCGGTTCAAACCCCTGCACATTCATATAAAACTCCAAATCTTCCAACGTCACCGGCGGCATCTGAAACACCCGCCCGTTGTCCTCGACAATCGTTTCGGCAATCTGCGCGTTCAAATCAATCCCGCCGTTTTGAAGAGATGCCTCATCACCCTTCCCCTGGCCTGGTTCAACGTATGATAAGTTTTTCTCAACTGCCTCTTTCCTTGGCATTTTTACTACTTCACCAAAGACCATCACATCAACATCATCTCGCTTTTGTCCACTCTGGCCGGGTCGTGACTGCGCTGTGGCTTCTTTCTTTTGATTATACTTTACTAGAGCACTGGCCGTCTGCCGCAATCCGTCCTTGGCGTACTGTACCATGGCCGCCATAACAGCGTCCCGAAAATCGTCCCAGTCTTCGTCCTCCGACCCTATCCCCGCGGCCTCATCCTCTTTCAGGCTCGCCCATTCGTCTAAAGCCTGACGTATTTGCGAATTTCCCTGCTTAAAAGTATCGCCAACCTGCGTGCTCGCCACCGCCATCATCGCGACACCCGATCCCAGCCAAAAGTCTGCATCTTCAGGCAGACTCTCAACATCATCGTTCGCTATCTTCTCAAGCACAAAACCAACCGCCTCCGCAAAAACATCAATTGCTTTTTCTCTTAACGATTCCGACTCATCATTTTTAAACCTCGCGGCCCATAATCTCGCCAACTTAACTTGGGGATGCTTTTCTAAAATGTCCTCAACAATCTCCATCCCGGTTTTTAATTTTTTCTGTGCCTGTTTGATGGTCACCACCTGCGCCGCGTCGGCCGCTTGCATATCCTTGAGAATTGCTTCCCTGAATTCTGAAGAACCATCTACGTTTGCCTTCCCCCACAGATTACCATAAGATCGCTCCATATATTTCTCAAGGGCATTCGCGAGCGCGTCAGGACCCTGGCCTAAAATGTCCGGATCTATCTGCAGCAACGAATAACGACGTGTAGGTTCTGGATGGGGGGCCGGATTCACAAAAACCCCATTAGGAACTTCAACAACTCCCCTCAAACCTATGCTGCCTGGAACCAGATAATAAAACTGCTCAGTAATATTTTTATGCCCCCCAAAAGACTCCGGATACTTAACAGATCTCCGGGAAAGAGCCCGGTTCGCCGCAGTTAACAACGCTTGTTGTTCTGGAGTAAGCTTTGCCGGTTCCAACTTCAGACCGCGTTTTTCAATATACTGTTGAATTTTCTCTTCATACACCATCCCCTGAATTTGCTCTGCCGCATATTCAAGCGCTTTGTGATTATACAGAGTGGTGAGCGCTGTCGTTTTAAGAGAAGCCTGTTGCTCAGATCCGATCTCTCCTTCGCTCCAGCGTTGAAACGCCTCCGCCACCGCCGTAGCGCCCTTGTCAACGATCCCTGTCGGAACGATGACCGCGTAATACACATGTTTCATATTTGCTGTTCCGCCTTCGGGGACCTCGGTTTTCTGATCCGGATCCCTCATTGTGGCGACACTGATCTCTTTCGCCTTCGAATCTTCCACGACCTGAAATCCGAATAAATGATTCCCATCCTTAACCAAAGAATCTTCCAACCCCTTATTCATCCACGACAGAAACTCCCGATCTTCGGGCACCTCACCATCAACATCCGGATGGTAATAATTTCTTGTTGAATGTTTCTCAACAAAATTTTTCTGAACCTCCTGTACCATCTCCGCCAACTGCGCGTTGTCGCCATAAGGGCCTTTTCCCTTTATTTCCTCTCCCGGAAAATCAACCGACATGTATGTATACTCCATCCACTCCGCAACGGCGCGGTCGGCCTTACCAATAAACTTTTTAGTCTCCGGATGAATCACTGCGACCTTATGCCCTTCCGGCCTTAAATCTCCATTCTCGACGTGCCCGATCAGCTCCCAGGCAAGTTTTTCTAAATGCTGAGGCATCCTCCAATGAGGCAGTATATTTTTTTCCTGCAATGCCCATTCCGGTCTGAAAATTTCTTCAGACAGAGGAAATTGATTCACCTCTACAAGCAAGAACGGTTTTGCTTCCTCAAGAACCGCTTGAAAAAACTTAACTGCCTCCTTCCCTAATTGTTCCCTTTGCTCGGCTATCTCATTTTCCGACTGTTTCTCCATCTTAAGACCGGGCAAGTCTTTTTCTAAAATTTCACGCCCCTTCTTATAATTCGCTTTCATCTGCCCGGCGGCCTGCTCACTTTCTACATAATGCTCAGCCAAACGCTTGAGAACCTCAGGATTACTGCGGAAAAGCCCGGCCTGAACCAGCACCTCAAGATCGCTGATCGATGTTTGCCCACGCGTCTCCCAGAACCTGTTAAGAGTGTCAATATACGCCGGTTGATGAATAATATTTCGAGGCCTGCTGGCACCACCGGCGAGCCAGATCTCATAGAATTTCTGTCGATACTCATCAGAAATATTTTTATTATTTCTTTGAAAGAATTTTTCAAGGGCATCTTCATCAGCAAGATCCTGCTCGGATATTTCTATACCTTGGCTTCTCAAATCATCAAGCATCTCTTGCACAGACGAGAGTTCCAAGATCCCTTTGTCCCAGGGGTCGTTTTCATAACCCTGGTCATTAGCAAGGTGCATATCAATCCGCCCTAAAAATTGCTTCTTCGTAATGCGCCCCTCTGGATCCTTAAAGAGTCTATAAACATCAACAAGTTCTCCGGATAAAGACAGGACTCCGCTTTGCAGGCGTCGAAATTCATTTCTAACTTTCATCTCCGCGTCCTGACGGCTGATATTCCCGTCGAGTTTTTTCCAGATCTTATATAATTCGCTACCCATAGGCGTATCCAGCGCATCGGACAGCAGATCCTTTTTGACCTTTCTTAAAAACTCCGTTTGCTTTTTAAGAGCCTTAAAAATTTTCCATTGAGTTTTCTTTTGATACCAGAACGCCCTATTTGTTTTAAGATGCAACTCCTTTACGACCTCTTCAAGCTCCTCTCGAACCCGATCCATAGCATTCACGCGATTATCTTGACTGTCTTTGCCATAATATTTCACAACAACCTCAAACGCCGACGCCGTCGCTGCCAGATCGTGCCCGGACGACAAATTGAATAGCGACGGCATCTCGATCAAACCCGTTCCGGACGGCACAGTATCATAACGAACCAATTCATCCCGGATCGCGGCTTCAAATTCCAACCGCGCCCGGTTTCTTAAATTTATAAACTCTTCATCCGTAATATCCGTATCCCACAATTGGTCTACCCCAACACCAAACTTTTCTTTAATCTTCTCAAGCGCTCCCATGCCGTTCTTTAAATGACTCCCCTTAACCAGCATGGCGCGGTCACCTTTAATGCCTTTCTTACCTGTCGTCTCGGCCGTTCCCTCCGTGAAGACCCCACTGATATGCACTGTCTTGTCCTCTCCCTCACGGGGGCCGTCTGCTATCGCGGCCTTGAAAAAACTCAACGCCTGGTCCCAATTCTCCAGGTTATGTTTACGAGCTTCCCATAAATCTCCAGGGTGCTGGTCAAAAAAACCATTTAAAAGTTTTATCCCCTGCTCCAGGTTCGTCTGTGCCAACATGGCCTTATCTTCTGTTTCAATCCCCCATTTTGGCGAAATCGTCATATCCGGAACGTGTTCAGCGATGAGGTGCCCGTACAACCTGATCGCGGTTTTCGCGTGCGTTGCAAAAGCGTTAAGCTCTTCCGTGTTGAGTTTTTTATTCTCAAAGGCCTCCTGAATATGAAGATCCTCCGCGACCCCGGCCGCCTCCTCAGCGTCATAAAAGGCTTCCTTTCCTTTCATGTCCCCATGAGAGTACACCACAAAACGAAACGCGTTTATTACGTTAATAATGTTTTCCACCGACTTGAAGTCGCTTTCTGCGGGGCCCCACTCGATCGCAGCCTTAATGTCCTTCAACAAATCCTTCACGTATTCTGCGTAATTATCTTGATATTTACGCCCCAAATGTCCAAAGCCGATATTATACTGGTCAAATATCTCATATAACGTTTTCATTCTCTCCTGCAAACTGACCGGAACGATTGTGTCAAGCGGGCGTTCGGCCGTTCCCTCCGTGAAAACCCCACTGATATGCACTGTCTCGGGCTCAGATGCACTGGATGTAATTCTCTGTTCTTGCCCCTCAGCCGAAACCCATTTGGCCCGCATCGGCTCGGTGCCGATCTTTTGCTGCTTGAGTACTACTCTTTCTTCCCCATACTTTTCAAGAAATTCATCAAAGGCCCCGGGATCCTGCGCGATAAACAGACAATTCGCCCCCGGGCCGCCGGCGCCTAAAGGCATGACCACAATTCCTTTCTGATCCATAAAGGCGCGCATTTCTGAATCCATATCAAAAGAATACAGGCTTCGTGTCCTTAAAAGTTCCTGGATATCCTTGCCTTTTTCATAAGCTTCTCTTAGCGTTGAGAACTGACTCTCGTAGGCATCTTCACTATTTTTTGAATCTTCAAAGATAATTTTCGCGAGTTTTGTTGCGTACTCCGGGCCTTCCTTGCCTTCATGAGCATCAAAGGCCAGATTAATCGCACGCAATGTTAACCGGTCCCGAAGTTCCACATACTGTTTCATGGCCTTCTGCATTCCCTTAATATTGCCGGCACCGACGTCCCCGGCATATTGATGCGCCAATGTCAGCATCTCGATGACCTGCTCAATGGCCCGGGAATCTCTGTTTTCAAGCAAGAACGTCCACAAGGTGTTAATCAATGTGGCCGTGCGCTTGATGCTCTCATTACCATCAGACTGAATCCGTCCCACACGGATATACGGCTCCAGACTCCCGGGAACCTCCGGATTGTCAAACAGCGGCTTAAGGATCGCCCCGCGCGGATGGGTTTCCACGCCGTTATTCTGAATGGCCTCGGTAAAAAAGATCTGCACATTGCCCGCGATCCCGGCCAGCCATCCCTGCAGTCCTGTAACATCCGCTAACGGCCCCAGCGTAATGGCCTGCCCCGTCCCATAGAGATCCCCATCCGTTAATCGCGCCCCGGTGATTTCCCGCATCGCGGAAAACAGGGCCAGACTAAAGGCATTCGAGCCCTCCAGTCCGCCGCCCTTGATGGAAGGGTCCGAAAGACGCAATTTGATTTGAAGACCGTCAACCCCGAACAGCCGGGCCACAAAATCAGCCGCGTTCTTCTGTCCGCCGGGCAGACGGCCTTTTGTATCAAGCGGAGTCGCTTGTTCACTGATGTATTCTCCCTCAAAATAATCCGGCGCGATATAGCTGTTTTTCCCGGCCAGCCCCCCGGAAAACTCAACCTCAACATAAAGACCGTTCTCGTCAGTAATATCAGAGATCACCGCCGAAAGTGTCCCAAGCGCCTGAAATCCCTGCTCGCGGCTGATCCGGCCCTGCGCGATCAATTCCGCGACTAACTCTTTAAAAAGTTTGAGATCAAAAGAGGACCCCGGGCCGTCAAATAACCGGACCGGGAGACGATAGACGAGCTTGTCCCCCGCCTTAAGACGCTGCATACTCTTTCGAAACGTCTCAGGATCAACCTGAGATTGAATATCTCTCTGCAGACCGCGCAAGGCGTCATCAACCTCTTGTGGGGAATACTTGTCCGGAGTTTCTAACACATTCAAAAGATCTAAATCAATCGCTGGGCTCATGGATAACTGCCGCGTGTTTTCAAGTGTTTGTGCCCCTGGGATCTGCGCCTGCTCCGCCGAGGAGTCCCCTGCGCCAGCACCTGCACCGGATTCACCCATCCCGTCCGCCGGCTGAACGCCTTCCTCTAACCATTGCGGATGATCTTTAATAAATTTTTGATACTGATAAACGGCCGTGGCCAAACCGTTTGCTGCCTCTGTTCTAAAATTTATCGTTATATCATCATTCCCCGTTCTCTGAGCAGTCGTATCAAACCGAGTCAAGGCTGTCGTCATTTGCTGATTCGCCTCTTGCACAGCCGCGTCGCCCGGCGCGAAGGCGTTTGCTACCACCACATACGCTTCAGCAATTCCCCGGGATAAAGGCGCCGCGTCCGACTTCTCATAGTCCCGGACCACGGCCCTGGAGATTTCAAATATCTCGGATCTTAGCCCCTCAAAAACCGAATCCCGCGGCAATGTCGTCCACAGGTTGAACATGGAAACGTTATATCGGCTTTGCATATAATCCAGCTTGCGGCGCATCTGTTCCAGATTCTGACTCATCGACGCGCCGTCTGCGGCCTCTTGCCCCATAACACGTGCTGCCCACTGCGCCTTGTCATGACGGCCTTGCTGCTCGGCCTCCTCAAGCATCTGCCCGGCCTCGATCTCCAGATACTTGTTCGTCTGCTGAATATACCAGCGCATAAATCCCTCACCGTCGGTGAGCTTATCCAGCATCGCACGCTGTTCAGGGGTCATGTTCTTCAAAAAACGCTCATCCCGGGTCAGATCCGTGATCTCGGTCGCCTCGGGCGCGGCATAGCCCCAGAGCCGCAGGCCCGTTACCTGCCCATCAGGATTGCGTTTGAGCATGGTCAAAATCCCGCCGCGGTTTTCGTATCCTTCCGACAAAGACTGATCAATCTGAAGAAGGCCCGTGGCCAATTCCGGATTCAAAAAGGCCCAGGGAAAATCGGTCAGCTTCCCACTCTCATTATGCCCCAGAATCAACAGCGTTCCCCAACCCACTGAACGGCCTGCCCCGGAGGTCATCTTCGCCAGGCCGGCCCACAGACCATTCTGTGTCGCGGCCGCACCCATATCCGGCAATAGCGCCTTTTTGAATTTTGCAATCTTGGCATATTGCGTTTTATCCGAATACCAATCATTGACGATGGATAAAATCTCCCCAATCTTGTCCCACATCTCCTTGCGAAAGACCTCTGTGTCCGGCAAGGTCTTGAGCGGCTCAAAAAATTCTTGCACCTCTTCCTGCATAAGCTGCAGGGCATCCAAGCCTGTTAAGCCTTTATAGGTCACATCAAATCCGCCCGCATCCTGATTAAACGGCATCATTCCATGCTGTTCCAGCGCGCGCAGGATATTGATATCAAATAACCGAAACTTGCGACCATCCCAGAGGGCCTTGGCGACGACCTTCGGATCCCTCCAATAATTATCCATATTGACCTCATAAAACTCAATGCGCGGCAGGCTTTGCACCTCAAAATCCTGCTCCACATTCCGTACAAATGCGTTAGCCAATTCCCGCTGCTCCCGTGTGTGATGCAAAATCTTCTCAAAAATATTGGGCAGGGAATGATACGGTTTCTGTTCTTGTGCGGACCGCTCCGCATTCTCAGCCTGGATAGCCGCGTTTAACTTTTTTAGTCGCTTGACTTCTTTTTCATAATGCCCGCGCTCCGCATCCAAATCAATCCGCTCCAGCAAAACATCTTCCATCTCAAGATCTTTCCTTTTAAGGCCTTGCTGGATCCTCTCATTTTCACGAACAGCTGTATTATATCGATCCACGGCCGCGTTATACCGCTCCTCAAGGATTTGCGCGAGTTCCACATCGCCCCACATGGCATGAGGAAAGGCATCCTGCGCCCAAAACCCCGGATGATGCTGCTTGTTTTCATCTCTCAAAATCTCGTCTTCCGGAAACAGACGATGAACCTGCAGCACGGCCAACAGACGCCACAGATCATGATTGCCGGTAATGGATCTGCCCTTGCCGGTTTCCTCCAGCCAGCGAACCAGATCAAAGGTCTCGCCCGGGCGCTTGCCGCGGTCATATTTGTCATTAAGCCCGGTAATCGTAACCGGAAGATTCTTAAGGTCAATATCAGCCTTTTTCAATTCCGTCTTCAAATCCTCCAATGTTTCAATGCGCTCATAGGCTAGGGCATCCAGCCCCAGAGCAAACCCTCCCAGGGCCATGGCCCGACGCGCGCCGCCGTGCAGATCCTGCATTGAGGCCGTTACCGGCAGATCCCCGCGCCCCGAATGCTCCAACTCAACAGCCATCTGCTCCAGCAGATACTGCTGCTCCAGAATGCGCTGTTCCCGATCGCTGATATCATACACCAGCCCCATGCCGAAACGCAGATACTTGTATTCCTTAACTGTCATGCGACCTTCCTGCTCCAGCAGTTGACGGTTCATGCGAGTATATCCCTGCGCCGACAGCCGGCCGTCGGCACCAACGTAGTCTTGATAATCGTCATACAACTGCTTCAACCGTTCGACCACCGCCGCATAGGCCCCGTCGCTCAGGACATTGACTACAAAATCCAGCCGTTCAACGATAGAAAGATCATAAATCTTGTGTTTATTATAAAGTTCTCCAACTTTACCCTGCCAATAGGTGATCAACGGATTTTGGACGGTGCGCTGATGCAGCGTCTCGGCGTGTGTCTGCGCATAGGCCTTGAATTCCGCAAGGGCTGCTTTATCGGACACCTGCGGTTTCTGCGCGTAAAAAACCGTGTTTTCATTGACAATTGTCTGAAGATCTCCGAGCTCTCCCATACCCCAATCTTCATCCGTCTCAACACTCGCAACATAAAATTGAGATTGCGCAAAACCACTTTCCTTTAATATCTGTGAATAATATTGTTGAATCTTCTCCCACACTCCAGACTCTTCTTTAGCATAAAGTGGAATCCCGTACTCCTTGCCTTTATAAAGACGATGATCAAAACTCCGGTATAAAATGACAAGAAATCCCCCCTCTTTTAAAAAATCCAACGCATCCTCTAAAACCTTTTTTAATTCATCATCGGGTAAAAGAGTTGTTATATTTCCCAGTGTAATTACATCAAATTTTTTTGGAATGTTTTTCTTTTTAGAAAGAACTTTAGAAAGCTTGGCAATGTTTCCAGTGATGCCGGTAAATTTGGTCTCATAAGGCAATTCTTTAAAATTTTGCCGGGCCTGTTTGATCATTTCCGAAGCAATATCAACCCCAACGACTTCTTTAGCCCCATACTTGGCCGCGGCCCGTGCCATCAGCCCCATACCTGTCGCAATATCAAGAACGGTTGCTCCATCAATCTTATCCTTAGGAATTATGCCGCGTTCAAAAATACTTTCCGCTGCTCGATTCAAAAGAGGGGATTCATCAAGCCAGTAACTTCCTTGAAGGGCCGCCCGATTATAATGTTTCGCTGCCCTTTTGGCTTTTGGCCCATAAGTTTTAAATTGTTTTTTACTTGAAACCTCAGACTTATCCGGCGGCTGAAATCCGGCCCTGACAATAGACGCGGCCCCATCTCTTGGACGGTCTTCTTGCGTCGCATACTTACCAGTCTCCACAATCCCCCCCGAAAAATACCTTCTGGGCAGGACTTCTTTCGCGTCTTCGTCGTAATCCTCTTTGATAAAATCAAACACGCCTTTCTTGAAAGCGTCCACATATTGATCATAAATTTTGTTAGCGATCTCGGGATCCTGGACATTAACTCCGGCCGTCTTGCCCTGATCCACATACACCTGTCCCAGCAGGCTTTCTTTAAGGCGGTCTTTATACCATTTCGCCAGGACCATGGCATTGTGAATTTGCCGCAGATTGGCGAAGATTTTTCCTTCATTGACCTCGCGCTCGATCTCGGGAATCAAGAGTTCCCGCACAATCGGAAGCGTCACATCTTTCTGCGAACGCAACTCCTCTGTCTTCACATCCCCGATCCCGTGATCACTGCGCCCCTGATTCGCGGCCAGGGCCAGATAGTCTTCTTCCAGCATCACCTTGAGTCGGCTCTCGACCACGAACGCGCCTTTTTCATGCTCATAGATTCTGGCCGTCTCGGGAACAATCCAGATCTTGTTATACGTATCCATCGGAATATCCGTCGTGCCGTAGCGCTCTTTAGCCAGTTTGCGCACGCGTTTCCAGAATTTCTTTCCCAACCCGTCTTCCGGATACATCAAGGACGATGTCAATTGCTTGAGCATATAGTCCTGCGCCAGCAGGTCACGACCCATTTCGGTCTGACCGAAGGTGTCGGGAATAATGCGATCCTGCTCATACGGCGACAAATTGACCCACATTTCTTCCTGCGGAACGGTCAGCGAGGCCATAAAATACCGGATCAACCGGCGAGTCTCTTCCTTGAATTGTTCGGGATTGTAATGCGTGTCGCCTTCATCCATGACAAAGTCAAACATCAGAGCGTTATCCGGATGGATATTGACACCTTTGATCATCAAAGGCGAGAACGCTGCGGTGGGCATGACCATGGTCCCGGGCTGGGGCAGGGTCAGGCCCGGAATCACCTGCGCGAAGGCGGCCGGCGAGGCGACCGAGGTAATGATAAAGGTCACGGCGGTCAGACCGGAAATGATTCTGGAGATAAACGAATAGCGGCGTGCTTTTGAAAGTGATGTCATAATGGCCCTCATAATTTTGGATTAGGGCGTGTCGTCAATTAGGTTAAATTGGATAAATTGTAGATTTTTTGCCATGATAAGGCGCCTGAGGCGCAGGACTAGCAAAGCTAATTCAAGCCGAA
>JGI997J19993_1000158_pt1 | contig 23795 bp, 22 predicted proteins | sample Etolagbewater25m_FD_19993 | JGI IMG/M metagenome (IMG submission 19993)
GCATGAGGAATTATGGCTTCAATATCGGGTTTGCTCAGAATAGGGGTTGCGGTCACGTTAGAGCAATCTTAATAAAGTTGTTTCGGTTTAACGGAAAATGGATTTCTGAATCTTCTCCGTTCGACTCAAATAACACCATGGATTGTAAAAGTGGATAGGCTTCTGCCGCAGGTAGACCTGAATAGGGGTTATTTGAAGAAGTTGGCGCTGGAGCCTGTTGTGTAAATGAAAGATTAAGAGCAGGGTAGTCACTTTCTTGATTTGAATCGCTGGCATCTAAAATCATTGAAAAAGCAAATGGAATGGCTGCATTTTGTGAATCATCTTTTGGAATTAAATCATCTAACGGCAAGTCATAAATGACCATTAAAACGGGCTTTGCATACGTTTGTGATTGCAATGTCGCTTCTAATAGACCATTTGCTATTGCGTACTGGCCTACTGAAATAGCACTCGCAGGAGATTGGTTTTTTTGACCAATCATCCAGTAACCTGCGGGTGCATTGTGTACCGAATTATGAAATTGTGTTGGCGATATCATCGGCTCTTCTTCACCAACTTCCTGACACATTCTGGCCGAGATGAGGGTATCGCCATCTTTACTCACAAATAAAACGGGTAATTTATTGTCTGCCTGCGGATAACGCTGCTGAAAGTGAGAGAGTGCTTCTTCTGCCGTTTTCAATGCCAGCTTAATCGTGGCGGTAGTGCGACGACGTTCATTTGGTGGCAGAAAGGTTGGACTGTACTTTTCTATCGCCTCTGAAGTGTCTGGGGATTGGTTTTGCAGCATCATTGATTTGAAGTTTTCAAAATTGACCAGGCCTGGTGCCGTTAGGCCAATACTGAGTATTTGCGCTTTCATTACACGGACTCCATTTTTAAAATCACTGAGGCGTTATTACCACCAAAGCCAAAGGAGTTGCTCATGACATATTGTAGCTTCTGATTGGTTTCTGTCAGTTGCAAGGTTTCCAAAGGGATATTTACCGTGGAGAGTTTTAGTTTTTCAGTTAATTGAGGATCTAAATGGGTTACATTCAAATTTGCTGGTACAAACTGTTCTTCTAGTAGCCATTGGCAAAAAATGATTTCTGTGATTCCTGCTGCACCCAATGTGTGTCCAGTAAAGCCTTTGGTAGAACTTACCCAAGTTGGAGAGGCTTCTGTAGAAAGGTGAGCAACGCCAGAGATTTCTGAGAGATCATTACTCGGCGTCGCTGTGCCGTGCAGATTAATATAATCAATATCTTGCATGCCAATATTGGCTTGTTGCATGGCAGCCAGCATGGCTAATTGTGCACCTTCTCCTTCTGGGTGAGGGGTTGAGATGTGGTAAGCGTCACTACTTTCGCCAACCCCCATAATTTTAATCACTGGATCAGCGGATTCTTCAGAAGGTGATGTGTTACTTAACAGCATAAAGCCACCAGCTTCACCAATATTTATGCCATTTCTCTCTTGATCTAACGGTTTACAAATCTGTTCACTAACCAAACCTAAAGCATTAAAGCCGTGTAGTGTTGTCAAACATAAGGTATCCACTCCGCCAACTACGACGGCATCAACAATGTCCGCTTTTAGCCAACGTTGTGCCACTTCAAATACCTTGGCACTTGATGAGCAAGCGGTAGATATAGCAAAACTTGGGCCTTCTACCTCTAATGCTTGACTGCAAAATTGAGCAAGCGAGTCCATTTGTTGGGTCGTTTGGTAATCATATTCATCGGCTTCTAATTCATTTCTAAAAACATGTTCTGTTGCCGCTATACCGGAGGTACTGGTACCAACCACTAAACCAATGCGATGACGGCCATGTTTATTAACCAGTTGATTTACTTTAGATAAAAAATCATTTTCTTGCAGCGTTTGCCAAGCTAATTGATTGTTTCGGCAAGCGTATCTTTTGAGCGAATCTGGGAGCTGTATATCTTCAAGATTGTTTACAACCCCCAAGAAGGTGTTGATGCTGGGAATTTGTTTATGAAAAGCTGTTTGATTTGATAATCCGGTTTTGCCAGATTTTAATGCATTGATGTGTACTTCTTTATTTTGGCCCAATGACGAAACTAAAGAGGAGCCTAAAATGTACATAAATCGATATTTCCGTGTATTTTTTTAATCTATAATGTACGCCAATTTTAGTACAAAACAAGACAATATCCCAATGAAGTTTCCATTTAATTTCCCAAAATTAACTGCACAGCAAGCTATGTATGAAGCTCAAAAAATTGCATTTTCACCGATGACGTTTCAGGCTGTCAGAATTGCCTGGAAAAGAGGGTTGTTACAACTTCTTTCGGATACGCCAGAAGGGCTGACACCACAACAAGTGGCCGAAAAGGTTGATATGAGATTGTATGGCGTTCGTGTGGTCTTGGAATCTTGTTTGAGTGTTGGGGTGGTTGCATTTGAGGATGAAAAATATTTTGTCACCAAAACGGGGCAGATGTTTTTATACGATGAAATGACGCAAATTAATATGAACTATAACCATGATGTGAATTATTTGGGGATGTTCTATTTAGAAGAGTCGATTGATTCAGCGACACCGGTTGGCTTAAATAAAACCTTTGGTGATTGGCCGACCATCTACCCAGCATTAACTGCTTTACCTGAGCCGGCAAAAACCAGTTGGTTTGAATTTGATCATTATTATTCGGATAATGCCTTTCCAATTGCTTTGCCTCATGTTTTTAAAAGTTCACCCAAAAAGCTCATGGATATTGGCGGAAATACCGGTAAGTTTTCAATGACCGCGGCTAACTACAACGATGATGTGAATATCACGATTGTGGATTTACCCGAGCAGTTAGCCGTTGCCAAGACGCATATTATGCAAGCCGGATTGCAAGCAAGAATCGACACGATTCCGACCAATATGCTTGACCATTCCCAGGCTTTACCGCTAGGTTATGATGTGATTTGGATGAGCCAGTTTTTAGACTGTTTTGGCGATGAAGATATTATCGCTATCTTAAAACGTGCCGCCCAAGCGATGTCAGCGGACAGCAAACTCTTTGTTCTGGAAACCTATTGGGATAATCAACGTTTTGAAGAGGCGGCATTCTGTGTTGTAAATACCTCGTTGTATTTCACGGCCTTGGCTAATGGTACTAGCCGCATGTACCGTTTATCAGATATGCTGGGCTTTATGGACGAGGCGGGGTTAACGGTTTGTAATAGAGTAGAAAATATTGGCAAGGGTCATACGTTGTTGGAAGCGAAACTAAAATAGCGATTGGTAATGTAACTATTTCGTTTATTTTCGTTTTAAAGGGGTTTATCAAATAACCAAATTTTTTTAAGCGGTATTTGAGCAAGTTCTAGTAAAAATCGACTCAATGAACTGCCTCTATGTTTAGGTAAAAAGAGTTGCCTTACATAAAATTCGCCAATAAATAAGACTAGGCTACCTAAATAAAAATACACCTCTAAGTAGGGCACCGACACCAACGCTACATGCAGTAATAATACATTGATTTTTAATAACCACAGGCTAATTAAAAAACCGAACCAAAACCAGGTAACAATACGAGTATAGTTTCTTTCTTTAACCGTGTCTTCGGCATTAATTAATAAGGCATACCTTGTAATAATAGGCGTTTTACCTTTTAGTAAACTCAAGCCAAATAACAGCAATAATAACGTTAAAAGAATAAACGTACCCGTTGTTACAACTAACTTAACGGTTTCACTACCCAAAAATAGCAAACCAAATAATAAGCCTGTTATGACCAGGCCTCCTAAAAACTTAAACGCCATTATTCATATCCATAAACCACGTCTTTAGATTTAAGAAAATTCCAAGTTAAGCTTAGTCCAAATGTTTGGTTAAACTGACTATCTACTAACGGACTGTCTTTGTAAGCGGCTTGGCTTAAGTCAAACCCACGCCAAAAAGCGCCAAACCAAAAATTTTCAAAGTGATAACTTAAGCCAAGGGAGTAATTAATACCTGAAAATCCACCGTCTGACTTATAAGCAGGTCTTGTACTGTTAGCAAATTCATTTGGAACAGCGTAAAGATAATTATGATAATCAGATGAAGCAAATTGGGCAGATATTCCCGTTGTTATCTCAAGGCGATGATGGCTAGAAGGGGTAGATTGATAATAATAAAAAAAGCCAGGACGAGTCAGCCAGCCTTCGCTATGTACGGTTGTAAAGTCAGAGGCAATAATTGCTTCAAATGGGAATTCAAACTTGACGACACTGGTGGTGTTTTTATAAAGCGTGTGCTTTAAAACGGGGCCTAAGCCAATTGAACCATCTAGGTTATCCATTCCTAAACGTTTTACGTTATCTTTACTTGAAACGGGGAGATTGCCCGAAGCACTTAAATCTAATTCAAAATGGTTGTTTTCAAAGAAAGGTTTAATCACTTTATTGTTATTAATAGAGAAATCTTTCCCACGATATACAAAGTAGGGAATAGGCACTATAAGTGTGTTCTGCTCTTTTGAACCTGGATAATCAGGGTATGAAATCATGGCGGGACCAAAGCCTAATTCCCATTTAGGTAATGTTGTACTGGCATAGCTGGTTTGAGGTGTTATAAAAGCAAGACTGATAATCAAAAAAAATGGATGTTTCATATCGATAATTGCTGTTAGCTGTTTTTGTTTCACAGTATATGAGTCTTGGGTTAGTTGTAAGTGATTTTACACCTGAAGTTTAAAGTTGTACTTATATTTATTTTATTGTTCTTCATTTCTAGCGGTTAAAACACGAGCTAGACTTAATTCGCTAGACACCTTTTAGTCTTCTAAATTAATTTAAAAATTAGTTAGATGAAGTAGTTTTTTTTAAGAGTCATTGTCAGTGTTTTGAAAAAATTAGGTAAGTGAGTGTAGATTGAGAGAGGCAGTTTTTACTGTAATTTAGAAGCTTATAATCGTTTTATGTTTTTAACAATTTTAAAGGTGAAGGGGTTGGCTTCACCTCTAATGTTCTTCTGGTTTAGAAGACTAAACGAATCGTTTAATCTCGCTGACAGTTCAATAGGGTGTTGTCATTGGAAATTTGGCATTCAAGTTCAACGGTTTGCCCATTAAAAGCAACGAGCGATTGATCACTGCTTGTATAGCCCCAAAGTGAAGACAATGTACTAGAGGAGATTTTATTACAAGAGTATCAATGGCTTAAACAATGGTTTCCAAGCACCCCTATGGAGATAAACCCTCAACTTGATGGTTCTAAAGTTTCCTTGACCTCTTAGGAAGAGAGCTCTAATAGTGCAACAAGTAAAAATTATTTTTGCACCCAAAAGTTTTATTGTGATTGTGCTACGAAACTTACTAAAAAATGCCGCTAGCTACTCTCAACAAGCGATTATTGTGAACTGGGATGCGACAAGTGTTTGCATACAAAATCCTTGCAGTGACCACTCTATGCTTGAGCAATCTCAAGGCTATGGTTACGGTTTAATTATTATCGAGCGCATTTGTGAACGCATGGATTGCTCTTTAAAATTTAAACAAACGGAGCAAACGTACAAAGTTTGCGTGGCGTTTAAGCCGCCCATTGAAGAAATAGAATCGATTGATTAATCCAATGTTAACAGGCCTGCGTGCATCAGTCTCGCGTTTAAGCTCTTTTCCCAAGCATTTTTTATGGGCCCATTGATTATGTTTGCGCGACGATTTGTCGCATTGTTAAAACTAACTTACGTCATTAGAATCCCCTCCAAATTAAAACTGAGGATTTCTGCATGTATCAACTCCCCTTTAAGCCCAAGCCTTTAGCTCTACTGCTCACTACCGTATTTTCGACACATCTTTCTTTAAGCTATGCCGAATCAAGTGGTCTTGATGTCATTACGGTAACGAGTTCGACGATTGCTGATCGTTTTGAAGCACATAAAGATGAGCCTTCAAGCACAATGGTTATCAGTGGTGAAGCGGTGGATGCAAAACATTCAACCAATATTATTGAAGTACTTCGTAGTGTGCCAGGTATTACCGCCGATTTAGCGGGTGAAGGCGACGGCATAAAAATCAAGATTCGTGGGATTGATAACCAACGTTATATGGGTGAAAAGCCAGGCGTTGCCATTGTGATCGATGGTGTTCCCGTTTTTGAACGCACTGGTAAAGTCAATATTGACTTAGACAATATTGAATCAATTCGTATTGTAAAAGGCGGAGCTTCTTACCTATTTGGTGAAGATGCGTTGGCGGGTGCAGTAATTATTACCACCAAACGTGGTGCAGACAATGCGGGAGCAACTTTAGAGCTTGATACGGGAAGTTACGGTTACACTCGTAAACAACTCAAACTTGGTTTAGCTGAAGAGGATTTTACTGGCCATATTCAATATTCAGACCGCCATAATGATGGTTATTATGCTTTATCTGAGCGTGACTCTAAAAGCCTTTCTGGAAACCTACAATATTATCTAGATGACAGCAGTGATGTTACCTTTGGTTTCGAAAAAACGGATCGGTTTCGTGACCGAGATGGCTCTGTTACAGGCGTGACGGCGGCCGAAACCGATCCCGAGGGTGAGCTTTCAGGGCGTGGTTATACTCGAATGTTCAATGTCGATTTATCGCGTTTAAATCTTACATACTCAAAAGATTTTTCCGATACGGGTAATTTTCAAGCGATTGTTTATCAATATGAAGACATCACTGATTTTTGGTCAGCGCCCATTAAATACGATGGAACAGGGGCAACTGTAGGTGATGATCAAGTAGACATGTATCAAAATCTGAATGATTACCATCAAATTCAACGCGGTTTAAAGCTGGAGACTCGTGAATCGTTTGGTAACTGGGCTCTAATGGGCGGACTTGAATTTAAAAAGAATACGTTTGATGAAGTCACCATCGTAAAGGAAGACTATCGTACTTTTTCACGAGGGGCGACCATTTTAGCAGGCACAATTAAATCCGATTCATATAGAGAAGAAATCACCAAGGCCGTTTATACAGAAGCCAAGCTTGCGGTAAATGCCGATTTTGATCTCACCATGAACTACCGTTTTGATCAAATTGATATGGATGGTTTGGACAGACTAACAGACACCCAATCAAGCGACACATTTAATATGCACTCATTCCGTTTTGGCGGCGATTACGATCTTTCCTCAACAGCTTCAGTCTATAGTTCAGTATCAACCGGTTTTAGAGCACCCACCCTTGATCAGATGGCAACCAATAAAGATCTAAAACCTGAAACTACCTATAACCTAGAACTCGGTATCCGCAATACCACCCACTTATTTGGCTGGAAAACCAAAATGAATACCTCTGCTTTTTATATTGACCGCAGTGATTTCATCACCAGCAGTATTGGCCAATACGTCAACGGTAATGTTACCAATCAATACGATATAGAGGATTTATACGAAAACATTGGTGAAACCACTAGCTATGGTTTAGAGCTTGCTCTGCAAACCGAAAAGAAACATGCTCTTTCCTTTGACTTTGCTTATACCTATCTTGTGAGTAAGTTTGGTTCTTATAAAGACTTTTATCTGGCTTTAGGCAACCCTTATGGCGCCTCAGTGGATTCTTTAGCGGATTTAACTGATCCAACTCGTCAAGTCTATTTTGAACAATATGACAACAGCGGCAACTATGTTCCCAGAACCCCCACGCACAGTGCTAACTTCCGTACCAACTGGTATGCCACAAATCATTTAACCATGAGTGGTGAACTGGACTACCGTGGTGAAAGCTATGCCGATGAAATTAATCAAGAAAAAATGCCCGCTCGCATCCTATTCAACCTTGGTTTGGAATATAAAACCAAAGCTAAGATTGTCGGTGGAATACCTTCCGATTTAAGCTTCTTCCTTAAAGTAGATAACGTGCTGGATGATCAGTTCTACTCTATCGTACGCGGCACCTATGACAGCAATCAGGACGGTGTTTATAACCAAGAAGATGTTTCTATTAACGTTGATCCAGGCCGCGTTTGGATGGCGGGTTTAAAAGTTAAATTTTAAGGATATATTGAAAAATGAAGCATCTAATATCATTGGTGTTTCTGATAGGTGGGGGCTTGTCTTTTTGGACGCCCCCCGTTATTGCATCAGAAACTCAACCGCAAGTTACGATTCTCTCTACCGAATTTGTACTGAATCACAAGTTTAAATTATTGAGCCAGACAGCGCAGAAGCAAGGCGTTACTTTAAAGTGGGTTCAGGTCGATGCCAAAGACGGTTCAGGCGGTCAAAAAGGAGTTCAAGCGGCTTTGAAGCAAGCAGGCCTGGTCATTATTGACACGCCTCGTAACGAAGATCAAGCATTGGTAGAAAGCCTGGCTGGGGACAGCTTGCGCAGTTTGCAAGTGCCTGTGGTACAAATTAATCGTATGACACGTAAAATGCAGCTCAAGGTAGCAAATGTCAGTGGCGAAATTGGGCAAACCATTTACGCCTATTATTTAGGGGGAATGACCGATAACCGTCGTCTTCTGTTTGACTATGCTAAAGCCCTAATCATTGGGGGTAACCTTGCACAAATTCCTCCGCCAATCGAGATGCCAAACGGTGGGATTTACCACCCAAAATACTCAAAACAAATTTTTACTGATCTAGCCAGCTATCTACTCTGGTGGCAACAACAAAATCCAAAAGAGGATATCAACGCTAAACAAAATACACCAGGCCTGGTCATTGGCATGGAAACCACCTCTAGTTATTTATCTGACGGGCAAACCCGTCATTTAGATGCCGTGATTACTGAGATTGAACAACGTGGCGCCATGCCGCTCGTATATTATCGAGCGGCCAGAGTGAACAACAACCCCTTTGCTAAACCGCAAAAGCCACCTTCTAATCGCCCAATACCAGCCAACGCGACCAGCACTGGTAAACCAGAAATGGCTTCGCAACGTCCCAGTGGCCGTCCTCAAGCAACAAATGACGCAGGAAATCGGGGCAGACCAACTGACCGTGCAAAAGCCAATCAAACAGATAACCCTTTCCCCAATCCAAAAACAGGGCGTCCTTACAAGTTTGACGAGCCATTAATCACCTATCAAGGCCAGGTTTTACCCAATGTCATGCTGGTTAATACCTTTTTAGGGGGCGATACCGATGGCAAAAAATTACGTTATCAAGCCCAAGGTATTCCTGTTCTGAATATCCTGCACTATCGTGACGGCGGTCGAGAAGTTTATCTTGAAGACTTGGCGGGTGTGAGCTCATTCCGCTTACCCTTTACGTTGACCAATGCCGAATATATTGGACTCCAAGACCCTGTTGTTTTAACGGTAAACCCTGATGGTGAAATGATTCCTCTGCCTGAGCAGATGGATTTACTGATTGGAAAAGCCATGAATTTGGCTCAGTTACAACAAAAAGCCAATGCCGATAAAAAATTAGCGCTGATCTTTTGGAACCACCCGCCAGGTGAAAAAAACCAGGGGGCCTCCAATATGAATGTGCCGCGATCTATTGAAAAGTTGGTGACCGATTTAAAAAGACAAGGTTACCAATTTAAGGATATTACCGAACAACAAATGATTGATGCGGTGGCCACTATGTTACGCCCTGCGTATCGCCAAAATTCCCTGCCTGAATTGATGCAAACAGAGATGTGGGATTTTATGCCTTTGGCAACTTACCAGGCCTGGTTTAAAACCTTACCGCAAAAAGTGCAATACGAAATGAATCAGCATTGGGGTGATGCCAAGCAGAATCATTGGGTGGTGGAATACCAAGGACAAACAGGTTTTGTGATTCCGCGTTTAAAACTGGGTAATTTAATCGTTATGCCTCAACCGAACCGTGGTGGCAGTACCGCTGAACAAGACAAAGACCTGTTTCATGACACTAAAAAACCCATGAACCATTACTATGCCGCCGCCTATCTTTGGATCCGTGAAGTCTATAATACCGATGCCATCGTTCATTGGGGAACCCACGGCACACAAGAGTGGCACCCAGGTAAAGAACGTGGTCTTTGGGCGTACGACTACCCTAATTTAGCGGTTGGCAACACCCCCGTTGTTTACCCTTATATTGTCGATAACATTGGCGAAGCACTTCACGTCAAACGTCGTGGTCGCGGGGTCATTATCAGTTACCAAGTGCCATCTTTCTCACCTGCTGGCTTGTCTGACGATTTTGTCGCCATCAATGACACCATTCGTGAATACAGCTCATTAGATGATGGCTTGGTGAAATCAAATGCTAAAGAGTTAATCATTGAACAAGCGGTCAAAATGAAAATTCCCGAAGATATGGGATGGAAAGTGGCTGATTTACACGCCAATTTTGACTCGTTTTTACGCGATAATGAAAACTACTTGGAAGATTTAGGTTCTGCCATGCAACCTCTAGGTTTACATACGTTTGGTGAAACCGCAGAAGACGACCACTTAGCACTCAATATTATGTTGATGCTAGGTGATGATTTAATGCAACCGCTTGGTATCAAAAACAGCCGCCAACTGTTTAAAGCGGATTACAAACTCATTAAAGAGAGTGAGCCGTTTAAGTTTGTACGTAGCCATATCATCCAACAGCAACCTTTATCAGCCAAAGATCAAGAGAATTCAGCCTTGGTGGCCATGGTGAAACAAGGCATTAAATACGCCAATAATATGCGTGCAGAAACTGAAACCACTGGATTATTAACAGGCCTGTCCGCTAAATGGGTTGATCCATCTTATGGTGGCGATCCAATTCGCAACCCGGATGCCTTACCAACCGGTCGCAATATGTATGGTTTTGACCCTTCACGCATTCCCACCAAAGCGGCTTATGCCGCCGGTGTACAGGCGATGAAAGAGTTGATTATTAGTCACGAAGCCACCCATAAAGCGTTTCCTAAAAAACTCACCTTTACCATGTGGAGCTCCGAGACGTTACGTCATTTAGGCATGTTGGAAGCCCAAATCTTTTATGCCATGGGCGTAAAGCCTACCTGGGATAGAGGCGGACGTGTCACTGGCTTAGAGGTCATTCCATTAGAAGAACTTGGACGACCTCGTATTGATACCGTTATTTCATTAACAGGCCTGTATCGCGATCAATTTCCCAATGTGATGGAACGTTTTAATGAAGCAATCGAAATGTTGGCTAATCTGGATGAATCACCAGAACAGAACCTCATCAAAGCGAATACGTTACGTATTGAAAAAGCTTTACTTGAATCGGGTATTGATGCCAAATCCGCCAAAAACTTTGCCTTAACCCGTGTATTTGGAACCGAAAGCGGCGATTACGGCACCAAACTACCTGATGCCACTTTGGCTTCTGACCAGTGGGATGAAAAAGATGGCAAGTTAGCCGAGCTCTATTTATCACGTATGTCTTGGGCCTATGGGCCTGACACCACGCAATGGAGTCAAAAAGCCACCGATGCCTCGGGAAAAATAGTCAATATCTATGCCGAACAGCTTAAAGGTACTTCGGCGGCCGTTTTTTCTCGCTCATCCAATTTACGTGGTTTGTTGGACATGGATCATCCATTTGAATATTTAGGCGGAATCTCTTTAGCCGTTCAACATTTAGACGGCACAGCGCCTCAGTTGTATATTTCTAATATGCGCGATCCTAAAAAAGCCAAACTGCAAACTGCGGAGCGTTTCTTAGCGACAGAACTACGAGCGGTCTATCAACACCCTAACTGGGTCAAAGAGATGCAAAAAGAGGGGTATGCAGGCACGCTTGAAATGTTAAATGTGATTAACAACTTCTGGGGTTGGCAGGTGATGGATCGCAATGTAGTACGTGATGATCAATGGCAAGAGTTTCATGAAGTGTATATCAAAGATAAATACAACTTAGATATGAAAGAGTGGTTTGAGAAGTCAAACCCAACCGCGATGGCGCAAATTGCCGAGCGTATGCTGGAAGCGATTCGTAAAGATTACTGGGAAGCGTCAGAAGAGACCAAAAAGGAGTTAGTACAGGTTTATGAAGAGTTGGCGCAAAAGTATGACGTGCACACCGACAATAAAACCTTTAAAGCTTATGTAGCCGAACTTTCTGCCGGTTATGGGTTAAGTGCAGCACCTGCACCAGAGATGGCAAGTAGTGTTTCTGAACCTGCGGCGATGAGTGCACCGGAACAGCCAGAGACGCAGGATAGCGAAGCGAATGAACCCACTGAAAACTTGGAGCAGGTGCAAGGGCAAATGATGCAAGAACAGCAGCCACCCGAACCAAGCGAACCGCAACCCAAATGGTGGTTACTGTTATGGGGGCTACTGGCACTGGGTGCGGTTCATCAAGTTTGGTTGCGTCGCCAATCAAGTCACAGGCTTTAAAAAACGTTAACACCGCTTAAACACACATTAAAACGACCAGGCCTGGTGGTTTTAATGTATTCAATATTCAAATAGATATCGTTATCAAGGAAACAAAATGAACTTAATCGAACAAATAATGGCCAATATCGCCGATCTTTTTCTAATGCCGGTGTTGGTTATTTTGGGGCTAATGTTTGCCTTTGCGTTTTATGAACTGGGGCGTTTTGGGCTAGAGTGGCTAATGCGCACCTTGGGAAAAGATGCGCATCATCCGTTAAACCATTTTTGGAATAAAAACCCTCAAGCAGACCAGCAAGAAGTGGAGTTACAGCTATTAAAACAACTCGAGCCATTGCGTTTGGTGAGTCGTATTGCACCGATGCTCGGCCTAGTCGCAACCATGATCCCGATGGGGCCCGCATTAATGGCGGTCGCTAATGGCGATTTTTTAGGTGTAGCCAATCAACTTACGGTGGCGTTTGCGGCGGTCATTATTGCCTTACTTTCAGCCTCTATGACATTTATGACCTTATCGGTACGCCGCCGTTGGTTGTTGGAAGAGCTCAAAGTACTTGTCAAAGCCAAAGCGCTGTAAACCTAATTAAATGGAAGAGAAAATACAATGAGCCAAATCGATTTAAATATTATTGAAGAAGATGAAGACGACCCGATTTTAAGTGTCGTCAATATGGTTGATCTATTTTTGGTGGTGATTGCAGTGTTACTCATTATTATCATGAGCAACCCAATTAACCCCTTCAACAGTGCTGAAAATGTCACTGTGATTAAAAATGCCGGACAACCCAATATGGAAATTTTGGTCAAAGAGGGCGATGAGCTTAAAGAGTACAAATCCAGCGGTCAAATGGGCGAGGGTAAAGGGGCAAAAGCGGGTGTGGCCTATCGTTTAGAAGATGGCAGTATGATTTATGTACCAGAAGATAAAGAGTAGAACGAATTCTACGAACATTGAGCGTTATATTTTTGATTAGGTCACGTTTAATAGCGTGACCGTAAATTTATAAGCAGGCCTGTTCATTTTTTGTTTTTTTTAGGTGTTTAAGCAGTTAAAACTCGACTTATGTTTAAGTGAAACAACTCATTTCTCAACCGGTCTTTTTTGCAGTTTGCGTTGCAGGGTACGGCGGTGCATATTTAAAGCTTGTGCGGTTAAGGTAATATTGCCGTCGTGTTCAACAAGCACTTTTTGAATGTGCTCCCACTCTAAGCGTTTTACTGACATAGCATTGAAATCGTCTTGAGGGTGGGTCTGTTGTTTGGTGTTCAAATCATCAGGCGTCTCAGAATCACTCATTAAGGGGGGCGTTTTTAGTAAGCCGAGACTTTTTAAAATATCATCCACACTTGCCGGTTTACATAAATAATCACTTGCGCCAAGCCGCATTGCTTCAACCGCCGTTGCCACGCTGGCGTAACCCGTTAAGATTAACACTTGGCAATTTGGCTGGGTGGCTAATAGGGTTTGCAATAAATTAAGACCACTTTGACCATTCAAGTTTAGGTCTAAAATAGCATAGCCAAATGGCTGTTCTTTAATAAGTTTTGTTGCCGCTTCTGGAGAGATGGCAATGTGGACTTTTAAATCATGATATTCAATCGACTGCTGCAAAATCCTTAAAAACGTTGCATCATCATCAACCGCTAAAATGGGCAGTGCATTCATTTCATTCTCTCAGGTACGGTGGGCAAATGGATAAGCTCAGTAGGTAACCACAAGGTCGCTCTTAATCCTTTATTGTTGCCCTGTTTAATATTGGTAAAGGTTAAGGTTCCTGAAAAACGTTCTATGATCATCCGGCTTAGAAATACCCCCATACCAATACCGTGATAAGCCTCTAATGGTTGGTTTCCTAATTGATTCATGGTCTGTTCAGTCATTCCGCCACCGGTATCATCAATCAAAATTAGCAGGCCTGCTTGTTTTAATTTAAATTCGATTGATAAATTATCTGGGCTGAAGCGTGCTGCATTGTCCAGTAGGTTCATAATGGCCAGTTTAAAACTGTCGTCGACTTTTAAAGTGAATGTTGCAGGAAAGCTTTGGTTAAAAATAGTCGCTTGATGTGCTGTTTTGTGTGATGTTGGTTGTGCGCTTTTCTCTATGGTTAGTGGTTTTATGCGTAAGACACTTTTGGGTTGGATTAAGGCAAACTCTTGGGTTAAATCGGTGACTAATTGCTGGTAACCGATGCCATCTCCCTGTTTATGTTGAGAGTAGTTTGCGCGTTTTCGTAAGCCTTGTAAGGCTTGCTGACAAACTTGTATTTGCTCTGAAAATGTTTGTAGATAGCTTAATCCTAATTCACTTTTAACCTCTTTTTTTAATAAAGGTTGTATCAGAGCTAAGGTGTTTAAAGGCGTGCTTAATTGATGCGCAGAGGCCGATGCAATGCTGGCAATCGATAATAAATACTCATTTTGTAGAGCGGAGTTTCGCTGAAAATCCAACGCTGCTCTTTGCGATTCAAGGCGTTTTTTTAAAGGTAAGATTAAAATCGCTAACAGCAGTACAAGCAGCATAAATACCAGCATAGAGCCGTGTAAATGCCAGGCAAAAAAAGCCTGCAAACTGGTGACTTTTAATGACATTATCGGGACGTAGAAGTAACTTAAAAAAACATAAAACAACGCTGATACCGATGCCAGTAATAAGAAAAAAGGCACCGATAAGATAAGCATTCCTAATGCTAGCGGTAGAATTAATAAATGCATCAATGGATTAATCGTTCCACCCGTTTCATAGAGCAACCCGGCATTGATTAACATGACCCAACTCAACAACCCAAACCAAAATAGGTTAAAAAACTGTGTTGTTCGTTGGAGGTTAAGTTTGTTTAAAAGCAGTATCGCTTGGCAAAGCACTAAAGTTAAAAACAACAGGCCAAACCAAATTAAAACCGCAAACCATGAAAAGTGAATCGCAAGTTGCAGGTGAAACCACCCAAGTGTTGCGCCCCATAAAAGGGTTAAAAAACTTAACAGTCCCACAAAATATTTTAGTTCGGGTGTCTTTCTAGAATCGTGCTTGGAAGGGAGTGGCGATTTGTAATTGAACAAAACTTAGCCTTTAGTTGAATTACGCTTGAGTGAATAAACCCGACTATTTTATAGACGTTTTTTAAATAAAAAAGCCGTAATAATCAATCGTCACGCTCTCTTCATAAAGTTGAGATTTTAATCTTAATTTTTTGGGTATGTAAATTCTGTGATTGTTTTCATAATAGAGGCTGTGTATACGCATTAATAGGCATTATGCTTGCTTTATTACTTGGACAGTAACTTGGAGATGATTTTATGGATATTTCAGCAGTGAATGTGGCAACTTTTACTTATGGCGTGACGAATCAGAGTTCTAAAGTGGCAACGACAAATCAAAGCGGCAATGTGGTGAAAACAGGTCAAGCTGACTCAGTAAGTATTTCTCAAACAGCTCAGAACATGTCCAAGGTTGCAAGTTTTGGCTATGACTTGCCTTATGATGAAAGAGGATTTGAATTGTTTCAGCGATGGAAAACGGAGCCAATGGGACCTTTGAGTGATAAAGAAAAACCTATTGATCAGTTATTGCCTGAAAGCCAACGCTTGATTGAACATTTTCAAGAAAAAATGCAGTCTGCTAAAAGCGTGGATGAACGAGAACAATTTTCTGCAAAAATTTCACATATTCAAATACATGGCGATGAAATTTCATTTAAAAATGAATCTGAAGTGGATAAGCATAGAAATAGCAAAAATCTTGGGATGACGTATTTGTTTCATGATATCAGCCAAAACCCTGTGAATTATCCACATGTCAAAAATAACTCTGAGGAAATACTTAGGGATTTAGGCTTCAGATTTGATTTATTGTAATTCTGATTTGTTGACTGATAAAACCCAGAAAACTGGGGTTTACCAGTCAACTTTCTAAATTATCTCAAATAATTAATAGTCCCATTCCAAGCAGACTGACTTACAGTTTGGTATGTTGCGTTCACTAAGTCGAAATAATACGCCCTAATCTCAACTAAGGAATAAGGGCCATTCGAATTCAAGCCATAAGCTCCAGGAGTTTACTAACCAAATAACCATCCCCTGCAAGGGCCCAGCACCACGCACTTCATTAAGCTGTTGTTTGTCCATCACTTGAATGGTTGAATCTAAGCCTGCCAAAACATTTGGCAGAGTGTTGTCGGCTTGTGAATTAGGGTTACATCCTAGGCATCAGGGGCAGGTTGATATTCAGGGTCAACGACTAGAGTCTATTTCGGCCAAAAAATTAGCAAAAAAAATTAGTTATGTTCCTCAATATCATCGTTTAGCGTTTGGTTATGCAGTCGTTGATATTGTGCTTATGGGCGTGATGGCTGGGCTTACCTATCTAACCAATTTATTTTTTGCAATTTATTTTTTGACTACCTCTTTGGAGGCATCGCTGCAATCCGTCTGTTTTTAGGATTCCTCTTCTAACCAGCCGGTATCTTTGTAAAGTTCAAACGTTGCATTGGTTATGTGATAGCCAGCATTGCCAATGTCTGTGCTGGTTTTATCTAGGGTGAGCTTACCCGTTACCATAAAGGGAAAGTAGGCTTCATCCAGCTTTATGGCGTTGTCTTTTGATAAATCAACGAGTACCGTTTGATTAACAGGGGGCGGTGGAACGTGAATGCAAGCGCCAAAGTAAGGAACCAGTAAAAAGCGGGTAATGACTGCATTTTGTGTCTCCAGCGGTGCAATGTAACCCGGCAGTTTAATCCACTTGTTATCCCATTTGGTGTTGGTGGGGATTTGGTCTATTTCTGCCTGAATGCGCTGAATAATCTCTAAGCCTTCTGGACTGCCATCGGGCAAGGTATCGAGTTTGGCCAAATCTTTTTCGTATTTTTCAGCGAGCTTTTCGGGCTCATAACCTTCCGGGATGAGGTCATTCCAATCAATCACAAAAGGGTGCGCTTGACTGCCATCTTGTATGGCGGTGTCGTTGTCGTTGTTTTGTGCGTGCACTGAAAACACGGCCAACAGCAAGCTAAAAAACAGCGCTTGAGCCATGGAACGTGGGAGAAATTTGATTGCTTGATTCATAACGTTATTTCCATAGAGAGCCGTTTAAATTTTAACCGTTAAGCCATCGGCTAGTGACTGTCGATAAGCCAACCAACCTGGCAGAAGGCTGAGTAACAGCGCGATACCAAAGGCGGCGGCCAGTAGCAGAATCTGTTGGCTGTCCAAAACAGGGAGGCTTAAGTGTAAGCCGTAGGTATTGGCAAGAATAGGCAAAATCATCGCCAATAGACCATAAAGACTGAGTACGCCTAAGCCAATTGCAAAGGTCATAATGAGTGCGGTCTCAATGGCAAAGAGTTTAATAATATCCCAGCTGTGCATGCCTATCGCTCTAAGCACGGCCACCTCTCTTCGCCGTTCATTAAGCGTGCTTAATAGTGTAATCAGCATACCAAACAATGCACTCACAAACACCATCGCGGCAATGGCCAGCAGTACCTTTTCAAATAGACTAATCGATTGCCACAATTGAGCCAAGGTGGCTCCAGGTAGAATCGCTAACAGCGGTTCCGATTGCCATTGGTTCAGAGTTCGCTGCATTTTAAAGGTGTAGATCGGCTTTTTTAAACCAATCATAATGGCGGTAATCTCTTTAGGTTGTAATTTGATTTTTCTGGTCTGTTGCGCGGTAATTTTGAGCGGTGATTGAATGCCGCCTCGCCAGTCAATATGAATCGCTTCAATCGCTTGCAGAGAGACTTGCACACTATTATCAATGGGGGTGCCGGTTGGGGCTAAAATTCCAGTAACCACAAAGGGCTTGTTGCCATGTTTGGGGCTGCCAATCTCACTGGTTCCGTGTGAGAGCACCATTTTTTGCCCTAACTGGTAGTTGAGTTTTTTGGCCACATTCGCACCAATCACTGCATCATAGAGGTCATTAAAAGGTGCACCTTGGTTAAATGCCAGCGATTGCGCATTCCCGTAGCGCAGGTGTTTGTAAAAAGTGGGTTCTGTTCCAATCACTCGAAAGCCCTTGTGAGAGTCCCCTAACGAGAGTGGAACCGCCCATTCAACTTCTTTGAAATTTTGAATCGCTTGATAGCTGCTGTAGCGCATATTGTTGGTGGCATTGCCAATGTGAAACACACTGTAAAGCAGTAAGTTGATGGGGCCACTGCGAGCGCCAACAATTAAATCGGTTTGTGAAACGGTGTTTAAAAAACGCTCTTTGGTCTGCTTGCGAACCGTATCCACACTCAAGATAAGCGTAATACTTAACGCAATCGAAACAATGGCAAGCACGAGGTTGGTTTTACGATTTAAGGCACTTTTAAAGGCGATGGTGAGTAGACCGGTTTTCATCTCTGGCGTTCCTCATCGGTATTTGAGCAGGCCTGGTTAATTTCAGCTAGGTTGATCTGTCGATGAAAGTGGTGCTTTAAGCCTTGATCATGGCTAACAAAAACAATCGTGGTCTTGCTCTGTTCAGCGGCATTAAAGAGTTGCGTCATAAATCGATCACGGCTATCACTGTCCAGTGCAGAGGTCGGTTCATCGGCAATCAACAGTTCAGGCGAACCAATCAAGGCTCGGGCAACCGCAATTCGTTGTTGTTGCCCAATACTTAACTGGCTGGCGGCTTGCAGTGCGGTCTTAGCATTGAGGCCTAATGAATCCAAAAGGGCAAAAATACGCGCCTCGACGCACTGTTTATTGGGTGTTGCAGACTGCACGTGTTGGCGACGTTTTTTGGAGATATTTAACGCTAACTCAATATTTTGTAAGCCATTCAAGTAGGGCAGTAAATTGAATTGCTGAAACACAATGCCAATATGATCGGCTCTAAAACGGTCTTTCTGACCACTTGAGAGCGATTTAAGATCTTGACCTAAAACCTTGATCTGACCGTCATACGGCGTAAGAACGCCTGCCATTAAATTGAGCAGCGTGCTTTTACCACTGCCGCTAGCCCCTTGAATAAACAGGTGCTCTCCGTAGGCCACTTGTAAACTTGGAATGTTTAACAGTTCGTGGTTTTGGGCAGGCCAGCCAAAGCGAAGGTTTTCAATATTAATGGCAACGTCATTGTGTTTCATGATTGGTTTGACCGATTACTGCAAAGTTAAAAGTGGCTGATCAGGGCTTAATGTTTTGGCGGATTGACGGTTGTTGTAAACCCATTCGACATTGAGTTTTTGCAAGTTAGGCCAAGCCGTAAATAACGGTTGAGTGTTAACGTCATTCAGGTTTTGTGGGCTTTCGCAATGAAGTTGGTACTCAAAACGGAGGTTGTTATGCGTTTGTTTATAGTCACTCGAGTGGTCGTCTTTGTGTTCGTGTTCGTGTTCATTGTGTGCGTGACTGTCGGCAAAGGGGAGGTCGATATCGTTAGACTCTAAACGACACTGAGCTTGTGCGGTTAAGGTGATTAAATCGCCTTTTGAAATAGCACTGACTCGTTGCTTCATCGCCTTTTTTTGTTGTTCATTATTGGGTTTATGTTCAAAGCCAACAACGTTAAAAAGTGGGCTTGCCACTTCAATTAAAACAGCCTTTCCGGCAATAACCATCTGCATTTTAGCAACGCCATGCACGTGAGCATGTTGCTCGTGGTTGTGTGACCCTGAGTGTTGATGTGCTTCATTCGCCAGTGCGAATGGTGTCGTCAAACTCATCGACATTAAAGCGCTAAATATCAAAGAAGGTTTAGGTTTTGAATGTGTTTGTTTCATGTTTGTTCCTAGTGAAAATGAAAGATGATGTTTATTGTTATCACCTTGTAGCACCTGTTATTTACAGGTAGACGTTGTTATGTTATCCATCATACTTTCCAAATTCTACACAAGTCTTTGCCTATCTTACTGAGTGAGTCCGCCCACCATAAAATAGATCTGTTTAAGCAAGACAGAAGGTGTCTTGCTTAATTAATAACCGTTTAGAAAAAGACATCTACGCCTAAACGAATATTGCTTCCTGCTTCGCTATTAGAGACTTCAGTGCCTTCCGAGTCAAATTGTCTGACCGAAGTATGCTCGGCATAATGCTTATCAAACAGGTTTTCAAAAGCGAAGGTTAGGTGCAGCGCATCTTTAGCAAAGGTAGGTTGCCATTGGGCTTGAACGCTATGGACCGTATAACTCGATTTTTCTGGTCTGCCAGCGCGTACATCGGTTAATTTTTGCACATGCGTTAGGGTGTAACCTAAGCTTAAATTAGCTTGCACATCCCATATCGTATCCCAAACCATTTTGTCGCCTACTGAAGAGCCAACTCGTGCGGATGTACCTGAGGTATCAGCCGGTAAGTTTTCGTAATCGCGGAAGGTATTATGACGGTAACTCAAGTTGGTTAATAGGTTATTCAGACCCCAGTGACCGGAAACTTCAAAGCCACGACTATTAATATCGCCATCGGCATTATAAATTTCATCCGTCGAGGCAGAACCTTCACCCGGTGTAATAACGTAGTCCAGCAGAGATGCGAATGTCTTCGTAGCTCATGCGGTTTTGCAGGTAAATGCCGGTATTCGAGGCGTGCTCGGTTAAATCATTGGCTCGTCCTTCGGTTTTATCTCAGTCGTTTTAATAAAAACCAAGACCATAATTTAAGCAAAATTGGCAGGCCTGCATAAAGCATAAGCAGGGTCGTGTCCGCCAGATTAAAGTGGGTGGCCATCGTATTTTCTAAGTTAACGGTTTGATTCCACTCTAACACTGGAAACGCAATGCCAACCGCTAAGGCTAGTGCCAGCTTGGTTAACATTCCCCACAAGCCAAATAGCAATCCTGTGCTCTGTTGGTTGGTGACTTGTTGAGTTAAGTCGGCTTGAATCGAAGCTGGCATCGCCACATCAATTCCCAAACTCAAGCCGGTTAAAATGCTGACCATCATAAACCCCGTGGCATCCCCCGGTTCTAACAAAAACACACCAATAAAACTGATGCTGGCCAATAACATCGACGCTTGCCAAGTGGGTTGTTTGCCAAACCGTTTAGCCAGCTGAATCCAAATGGGCAAACTTAGCAGGCCTGCCAAAAAGTAGATAAACAGAAATTGGCCAGTTTGTTGTTCAAGTTGTAAGTAGTCGCTCACAAAAATCAGAAACAGTGTGGCAGGCAGAGCATTGGCAAAGTTATTCAAAAAATAGCTCGGCATAATTTGAAACACTTGGCGTTGCTGTTGCCAGAGTTGTTTGATTAAAAACCAAGGCGGGGTAAAGCTTTGTTTGTGAGCAGGTAAGGTGGGCAGTTTGATTAACAAAACCAAGCCGCTGATAAAGACTGCGGCAAATAACCCAAATAACAGTTCGTAAAAATCCGCTTGGTTGGCGGCTAAGCCACTGATGAGAGGTAGGCTTAATACTAAGAGTACGCCAATAATCGCAAAGCCTTCGCGGAAGCTAGAAAGTAGAGTTTTGTGATGCTCGTCACGGCTAATTTCCGCGGACATCGCTAAATAAGGAATAGAGATGCTGGTCCAAGCCAGATAGGTTATAAAGCTCCAAAAAAACAGTTGCCACCAACTCAAGCTATTTAAATCAGGTAGCCACAGTTGATAAACCCCCAAAAGCAGTACGCCACTGGCGACAAACATCTGTTTTGTTCTAGAAAAAACCGCGTGTAAACGATCACTCCACCAACCCATCAACGGATCGGTAATCACATCAAACGTGCGCGCTAATAAAAGTGCGCTGCCCACTGCGGTTAAGCTCAAACTGCTCTGCTGCGCATAATAGGTGGGTAGATAGATATAAAGCGGAATCCCCAGCATGGCCAGAGCAAATCCCAACCAGCCATAGCGCAGAGCATTAAGTGTCATTGTGGCGTGTCCAAAAATGGTCGATTCATAACGTTTTTTAACGGGCCGATAGGCGTTTGGCTACTTGACGAATGCCCCAGCCTAAAAGCGGCACTTTGGCGTAAACCTGCTCACCGGCATCCCAGTAATCAATGTGTTCTGTGACCAAACCTGAATGATTAAAGGTGATGCGGCTCATGCCGTCAATGTGTTGTGGGCTTTTGTTAGAAGGCAGCACAAAATCAAACTGCCAATAGAGCATGGCAATGTGGGGATTTTTCAGATCTTGAGCCGCTGAGATAACGGTAAATTTAGGGTTGTCGACCGTGGCAAACATATGCTTGAAAATACCGAGTGTTTCAGTGCGTCCGGTCACAGCATTAAAGGGGTCTTTAAAATAGACCTCTGCTGAAAAGCATTTACCCAGATTGGTTTCTAAGTTGTCTGCGGTTAAATTTTCAAAGGCAGCGACGTAGTTTTGCAGTTGCGCGTCTTTACTCATGAGTCAGCATCCTTTTGGTTAGCGCCAGCGCCCAAGATTTTGGCAGGCGTTTCATGGTTCCTAAAATAGCCGCGAGATTAAATGGAAAACGGGTTTCAAACTGATTTTTACTGAGCGCTTGAATAATCTTTTCTGCCGCCGCTTCAGGTTCCATTAAGCCCAACATGGCAAAGTCGTTTTTGGCGGTCAATCGGGTTTTCACAAAACCGTGGTTGACGACTTTTAATTGAATACCCACTTCAGCGAGTTCCGGTTGCACCGATTCAGCTAAATTCATCAGCGCAGCTTTGGGGGCGGAATAGCCTCCACCATAAGGTAAACCAAAATCGGACGCTAAGCTGACATTCCACAGCCATTGCGCATTGGGCTGATTTTTAAACTTAGGGAGCAAGGCGTGCATGAGATGAACAGCACCGCTGTAATTGGTTTGTGTCATAAAGTCGAACTGCTTTAAATCCCACTCAGATAGGTGCATAGGATGATAGCTGCCGACGTTGTAAAGCCAAATATCCAGTCCGTCATAAAAAGCACAGGCCTGCTCAGTTTTCTCTGGTAAGGTGTCCGTCAACGTCACATCACAGTTAAGCAATTGTAACTGCTTTGGCTGGTGCGCTTTAAGTTTCAGCAGTTCAGGGTGTGTCTCTGCTTTTCTGGCAGACGCCACCACGTAAGCGCCTTGTTGCAACAGTTGCGTGACCATTGCTAAGCCAATGCCTTCAGAGGCGCCGACAATCCATATTCTTTGTTCGCTAGAGGGAGTTGATTGAGTCATGTTGAGCAGGCCTGTTAACTTTATTTTCGTTAATTGTATAACTTTTTACTGTATTATTGTATAAGTTTTGTATAGAATGTAATTAACCCACTCATTGAGAAGAGACATGAATTCAGCCCAAAATATTTCACCTGGTCAAAAAATAGCCATTATTGGCAGCGGTATTAGCGGTTTAGCCAGTGCTTGGTTCTTGAGTCAGTCACACAATGTGACGGTTTTTGAAAAAAATGCCAAACTGGGCGGACATACCAATACGGTGCGTGTTGAGGTAGACGGACAAAATTTGCCGGTTGATACCGGTTTTATTGTGTTTAATCGTCCAAATTACCCAAACCTAACCGCCATGCTCGCGCATCTAAAGGTGGGCACAATTGAAACAGAGATGAGTTTCTCGGCGTCAATTGACAACGGAGCCTTAGAGTATTCCGGTAACAATCTAAACACCTTGTTTGCGCAACGACGTAATTTGTTGTCTTTGGCGCATTGGAAGATGATTCGTCA